>Ga0209541_10010373_pt1 | contig 14859 bp, 9 predicted proteins | sample RifCSPlowO2_01_FD_184027 | JGI IMG/M metagenome (GOLD analysis project Ga0209541, IMG submission 184027) | Groundwater microbial communities from Rifle, Colorado - Rifle CSP2_plank lowO2_0.1 (SPAdes) (version 2) | ecosystem: Environmental > Aquatic > Deep subsurface > Groundwater | place: Rifle... | reverse complement strand
TTGCCTTCTCCAGCATTCCCGGTATTCCTTAAGTTAACATAGAAATCTTTTATTTCATCTATGGCATTGTCTGTTATTTTTGGAAATATTTTTTGCTTTGCATAGGAAACATATTTTTTCATCATGTCATTTCCTATTTCTGCTTCCTTTGCCTTTACATTCTGCTGGAAGCTGAGAACATGCCTTGCTATTTTTTCATCAGTCTCCTTGTTCGGAATATCCTTGACCGGAAAAATAAGATCAAACCTGTTGATTAAAGCAGGAGGCATGTTGATTTGTTCTGCCACTGGCTTGTACGGATCGAAGCGGCCGAGCTTTGGATTTGCTGCAGCAAGGACAGTTGTTTGCGCCCTTAATTTTGCCTGGATATTCGCCTTGGATATGGTGACTGTTTGGGATTCAAGCGCTTCATGAAGTGCTGATGTTTCATCATCGCTCATCTTGTCCATTTCATCTAGCATGCAAATCCCGCCATTTGCCAGGACCAGGGCGCCTGCTTCCAGTGCCCATCCTTTTAGAATTTCATCCTTTACTACTGCTGCAGTCATTCCGGCAGCCGAAGATCCCTTGCCTGATAAGTAACGGGCTTTTGGAGATGCCTTTGACATGAATGTTAGCAATGTTGATTTTGCTGAATTGTGGCAGACTATGCCGTTTGCTATGAACGAATGGCTTTTTGGAACTTCAAAATCATAAACATCTTTAATCCCTGCTGAAATTATACTTGATACTTTTTCATATATCTGGTATGACTTTCTTTTCTGCACATCACTTTTATTTTTTATGCATTCTAAAACTGTTAATAGCTTTTCTCTCTTTTTTTCTGAATTAAACCCTATGTATTTTGCGAATAATTCAATATCTCGGGATCGCCTGATGCAAAGGTTGTCATATATTATCCTCGAATGAATTCCGAAGTATAGCAATAAAAGTTGCATGTCTTTTAACAAGCCGGGTGTACTAGATTTTAGCTGTATGGCTGTTATGCCCCTTCCATTGCCAAAGGCACAGCCGTCGGCTTCAAAGAGCCAGCTTATAAATTTTGCCACAACTTTTTTTGGGCTTTTGAATATTTCATCTGGTACTCTCTTGCTTGATAAAAATGAAAGTGATGTTGCGATCTGCCCGTTATTAGTGCAAACTATATGCATATTTTGTGTTGAAACGAACTGCCTTACCAAGCCGTTAGAATCTTCTATTGTTTTTGCCATAGAATTTGCTTCCCTTGTTACAATAATAGGTAATATGCCGAATGTTTTTTGCCATAGCTCTGATATTTGAATCAGCAAGTCTTTTTCTTCATCATTTACATAGCATGCAACATGATAGTGATTCTTCTTTATTGTGCCGTTTCCAATTATGTATCCATACAATGAGGCAAGGTCTTCTGTAATGTATTCTGGAAGATTAACTTCTTTTAAAGAACTGGTTTTGTTTTTTAATCTTGCAAAATTGGTCGGAGCAAGCTTTTTAATGTAATTTGGAATTTTAGGCATAACTCTTATTTTTGTGCCTGTTAAAATCTCATCAGCTCTCTTCCAGCCTTGCTTTGTAAGGAATGGCTGGTTATAAGTGCAAATAACTTCCTTGCCTGTTTCTGTAATTAATTTAAGAACTGGCTGTTGAGGATATTTTTGGAATACTGTTGCAGCATCATATAATTTTTCAGAAGAATCTTTTCTTATTTTGGTGACAAATTCATTGATTTTTTGCCCATGGCAGTCTCCAAGGTTTTTTATTTTTTCCATGCCTTTGAAGAACAATGATACTTTGCTGTCACCTGAAATGCATCCTGGATCCCCAACTAGCAAAATATGAAAATCTCCCCTGATTATTGTGCCATCAGATTTCTCTTTTCTGATGCCCCCCATCAATTGCAGCACTAATGCCTCCTTGATGTCTTCATGGCCATAAATCGATGGCGCCATAGAGCGGGTAAACATTTCATATATTTCTGGATTTTTTGAAAGATCCCTTATTTTCTCTTTTTCTTCTTCTGTCAATTCAAACTCCTCGAATGTTTGCTCTATCGGTTCAACATAATTGGCGTCTATTGAAAGATCATATCTTGTCGAGGTAACGCCTGTTTTTAGCTGCACTGCTATCTCGCGGACCACGCCAACAATTCGAATCTTTGAACCTGGTGTCGTGCGCTTTTCCATTTTTGGCTCTACCAGGTCTTCTTTTAGAAAAACTGAAATGCGCTTTGGCTGTTCACCTCCTTCTAGGTCTTCTGGGGCTTCTTCTATTACAAGGTGCTGGGCATCAACTAGAATCTTGTCAAGCATGCGAAATCTGCCCTTTCTGCCGCAGGTGCATCTGTATGGCTCCTTAAATTTTGTGTCGAGTTGCAATATTGATAGTATATTGCCGCAAGAAGGGCATTCAAACCTCGCTGATTCTACCTGTGGTCTTACATCTGATGACCTGCGGACAATGCCCTCAAAACCATACAGCCTGTTTAAATGCAGGCTTCTTATGTTCCTTATCTTTATGTTTTGGCTTTTAGGGATGTTTGTTATTCTAATCCTGAATTTTTTTTCAGGCAGTTCAAAATCCTCTACAGATGCCTCTGCTGACTTCAGCAGTTCATCAGGGCTTTCCAGCAGCAATTCAGCCAGCTCATGATCAAAAATTGCTATGTCATTAAAATCTATAACTAGAAACTTTTTGCCTGCATTGGCCATTTCATGCATCTTTGTCAAGTAGTTTGTTTCCAGCAGTTCTCTGAATTTTTCTATTTGATCCTTGGTGTCCATTCTTGGCCTCTTTTTGATTTAAAGAAATTATTTTTTAATGATGATTTTTTTTCTTTATATGCTTTACTATCCTAAAAAGCATAATTTGCAAAATTAATGAAAAGAAATTACTTTTTCCCGGAGAATTTTTTCAGTGTAACAACAAGCAAATCTACAGCTTCATGTAGCATTTTTTCAGATTTTGTGCCTGTGCAGACAAGCTTGCCATTGCTGAACAGCAAGAATGTTGCTCTTGTGCCTGGAAGCTTGTAAACTAGCCCCGGGAACTGCTCAGGTTCGTATTCTGTATTTTCAAGATGCATGGCAAAATAATTTAAGTTTAAGTCCATGCCGATGCTGCCTGATGCCACCATGTTCTGGACCTTTATTACAGGCTTTGTTGTTATTTTTATCTTTATCTTTTCTATGTTCTTTATTATTGCATTTATTGATTCTCTTACTTTGAGCATTGATTTTGCGCCAGTGCAGACCACTTTTCCAGAGCTGAATATAAGGGCAGATGTTTTTGGCTCTTTTATTCGCATGACTAGCCCCGGGAACTGCTCAGGATTATATTCTGTATTTGGCAGGGTTTCTGCAAGTTTTATTAATGGAATATCCTGTTCCAAAGAAGTCGTGGCAACAATATTTTGTAGTTTGATTTCTCTCTTGGTGTCTTTTGCGATTTTAACCCCCTCCTATTAGTCTTGCTTAATATATCTATGGAAAGCTATTTAAATCTATTTAAAAATAACTGTATATTATTAAGTAGTAACAACATCTATTCCTATGAAGAATTCCTTGTCTTTTATATTCTCTTTTATAGTTTCTTTTCCACCTTCAGAAAAGCTGATATTTTTTGCCCCGGTTTTCTTTTTTATTTCTTCAATGTGTTTTCCAAGATCATAGTCAGATTTCAAGAACAATTTGATATTGTTTTCTTTTTTTAGTCCAAGCTTCTTTCTTAAATCCTGGATTCTTCTTACAACCTCCCTTGCATAGCCTTCTTGCTCAAGCTTTGGCGTTATCCTTGTATCTAAATTTAATTTTAATTCATTGCCTTCCCCTGCATTTATTCTTTTGACATTTAATTCCTCAGCTATTATCTTTAGGTATTCTTTTTCAAGTTTTGCCCCAATGATCTCTAGTCTGCCAAGAACTTGCCTTATTGGTATTTTTGACTGTTCTCTTTCAACCAATGCTTTGCTTGCCAGATCCCTTGTTAGTTTCATCTTTGAATCAAGCTCTTCGTTTATCAGTTCAGGATTGAATTCAGGCCATTTTTCTAGATGCACTGATTCCTGCAGTTTACTGCAGTTCTTCCTTAGCAGTTGATGTATGTCTTCAGATATGAAAGGTGTTATTGGCGCCATTACTTTTGATAGGTTATGCAGTACATACGCTAGAGTTTCAATTGCCTTTGATCTAACACTTTTCTTTTCGCTGTTGAATCTTTCCCTGCTTCTTCTTATATACCATGTGGATAATTCATCTATGAAAGATATGATTTCATTGCAAGCAGTTATTGTGTCATAATCGTCCAAGGCGTTTGTTGCATTTCTTATCATGAGATTCGTTTTGCTGATTATCCATTTGTCCAATATGTTCTTTGATGAAGATTTCTTCAGCTTTGAATTTTCTGTGCCATATATTTCATAAAACACCTTTATGTTGTTCAGCAGCATCATTACCTTCTTGTGTATGTTTTTTATGCCATCTTCATTGAAATTTAGGTCTTGTGCCCTCATTAGCTGTGAATCCATGAGGTAGAATCTTAAGGAGTCAGCACCATACTTGTCAAATATTGCATTTGGATCAGGAAAATTATTCTTTGATTTTGACATTTTTGAGCCGTCTGCAGCAAGAATGTTCCCGCTTACAACAACATTTTTAAATGGGGCCTTGTCAAACATCAATACTGAAAGCACATGCATGTAGTAAAACCATGCCCTTACCTGCCCAACATATTCAGATACAAAGTCACAAGGAAAATTCTTTTTGAACCATGGCTTGTTTTCAAAAGGATAATGTTTTGCTGCATAAGGCATGCTTCCTGATTCGAACCAGCAATCCATTACCTCTGGTATCCTTTTCATTTTGTTTTTGCATTTGCCGCATTTTAGATGGATATTGTCAACAACATGCTTGTGCAAATCAACATTGTCAGGAACCTTTTCAATGGCTTTCTTTTGCAGCTCTTTTATGCTGCCTATGACTGCAACATTTTTGCATTTCTCATTTTCGCACTTCCATGCAGGTATTGACGTTGCCCAAAACCTGTTCCTTGATATGCTCCAGTCCGGCGCTGTTTCAAGTATGTCCTTAAACCTGCCGTTCTTGATGTGCTGTGGATACCAATTTATTTCTGCATTCTTTTCTATTAGTCTGGATTTTATTTTTTGTATGTCTACAAACCAGGAATTTACGGCATTATAAAATAAGGGAGTTTCACACCTGTAGCAGAAAGGATATGAATGAGTGTAATCTTTGAGTTCAAACAGCAGATTTCTTTTTTCTAAATCATCAAGTACGAGTTCGTCAGCTTTCTTGAACCACTGGCCATGCCATTCTTTTGGGCCGGATATGATCTTGCCATGAGGGCCTATGTGTTGTATTATTGGCAGGTCATATTTTTTTATCATCTCATAATCAAATTCGCCATACAATGCCATATGCACCATGCCTGTGCCTTCTTCAGAAGAGACTTCATTGCCGCCGTTTATTATGTAATGCCCCTTCTTATCAGAAGGTATATGGTAAAGCGGTTCATATTCTTTGTTAAGAATCTCTGAGCCATTGAACTCTTTTATTATCTCATATTTGGATTTTATTTCCTGCAGTCTTGATTTGGCTATTATTAAGTTTTCACCATTTGATTTTATCTTGACATAAGTCAGGATCGGATTTATTGCTATTGCTACATTGCCTATTAATGTCCATGGAGTTGTTGTCCATGCCAGCAGATAAGCATCATCGTCAGCCAGCTTGAATTTTGCTATTGCGGTTTTTTCTGTTATTTCTTTATAGCTGTTGTCCATTGCAACTTCAGCATTGGCCAAAGGTGTTTGGCATCTCGGGCAGAATAGTAATATCTTTTTGCCCTCATATATCTAGCCATCATCAAATAATTTGTGGAATATATGCCATACTGATTCCATGTAAGTATTGTCCATTGTCTTGTAAGAATTGTCAAATTCTATCCACTTGCCCATCCTTACAACAGTTTTCTTCCATTCTTCTGCAAAAGACAGTACCTTGGACCTGCAAAATTCATTGAATTTTGTTATGCCCATCTCTTCGATTTCTTTCTTGTCTTTGATTTTTAGCTCTCTTTCAGCTATATTTTCTATTGGCAGTCCATGGCAGTCCCAGCCCCACTTTCTCTCTACCCTGTATCCTTTCATTGTCCAGAATCTTGGGAAAAGGTCCTTGCCAGTAAGTGCAAGTATATGCCCATAATGTGGCAAGCCTGTTGCAAAAGGCGGACCATCATAGAATACATACTGCTTGTTTTTTTGCCTTTTGTCTATGGATTTCTTGAATATGTTTTTCTCATCCCATAATAAGATTATATTATTTTCAATTTCTTTAAAATTATACATGATTTATTTTTAATATTGCATATTTATAAACTTATTTTTTGAATCTTTATAAATAGTAACTACATTAAAGTAGTAGAACAGTAAAGGATTTAAATGGGATGCATCATATAAACACAGGCATAAATGCCAGTAGATGGCTGTGAATGTTTCCTGCCAGGAATTTGTGCCAGATAGAGATAAGTTAAAGGAGTGTTAGGTAATATGTATAGAGAAAGAAACTTTAGTAGAGAAAAGAGCTTTGCGCCAGTTAATGTTGGTGACATAGTAGAGGTAAAAATAGAGGCTGTTGGTGAGAAAGGCGACGGCATAGCAAAAATAAAGGGCTTTGTCATATTCGTGCCTAATGGAAAGAAGGACGAGACAGTCAAGGTAAAAATAACAAGGGTCCTTAGAAAAGTGGGATTTGCTGAAATAGTAGGAAGCGGAGCAGAATCTTCTGAAGGTTCTGAAAGCGAAGAGCCTGCTGAAGAAGAATCTTATGAGGATAGCGAAGAAGAATCCAAGGAAGATTCAACCGAAGACAAAACCGAAGACAATAATTCAGAAGAGGACTCAGAAAACTTTTAATGCTATTTTTTTAAGCTTCTTAAAGCTTAACTTCTTTTTTCTTTTTTTCTTCGTGTTTTGCAATATTGATAATATTTTACTATAGCAAATGTTAAAAAAGGCAAGATATTATATATGGCAGATAAAAATAAGATCAATGCATGCAAGATGACAGTTGAGACAAAATTAAAAGTCATGGAAGCCCTGCAAGAGGAAGCTTACAAGGGCATAGTTAGAATAGATGCAGAAACTATGAATTCCATCGGTGTAAGGCCTGGTGACATAGTTGAAATGGAAGGGCAAAGGATTACAGTTGGCATAGTAGACAGGGCATATCCAACTGATGTCGGCCAGGCAGTAATAAGGATGGACGGCATATTAAGAAGAAATGCAAAAACAGGAATAGGGGATTTTGTAAAGGTAAGAAAGGCTGATGTAAAGGAAGCAAAATCAATACAGATCGCGCCTGCACAAAAAGGAGTTATGGTACAGGCTGATCCTGAATTGTTTAAAAGAGCCTTGTTGGGAAGGGCATTGGTAAAAGGCGATATAGTTTCTCCTGGAGGAACCAGAAGAAGAAAGAGAAGCATGAGCGGAACATCATTTGAGGAGATATTTGATGTTTTTGAGCAGGGATTCATGGGCAATTTTGGATTGGGTGGATTAAAATTTGTTGTTGTTAATACTGCTCCAAAATCAGCGGTTATTATCACAGAGCAAACAGAAATAAGCATAAGCGCTAAAGCTGTTGAAGTTCTTGAAGAAAAAGTGCCTGATGTTACTTATGAAGACATTGGCGGATTGGATGAAGAAATAAAGAAGATAAGGGAAATGGTTGAGCTGCCATTGAAGCATCCAGAAATATTTGCAAGGCTTGGAATAGATCCGCCAGCAGGTGTTTTGCTTCATGGCCCTCCTGGATCTGGAAAAACTTTATTAGCCAAGGCTGTTGCGAATGAATCTGAAGCAAACTTCATGCTGATAAACGGGCCAGAGGTTGTGAATAAATTTTACGGGGAATGCGTTGCAGGGGATTCTATAGTTTTAACAAATGGAGTTGGATTAACCACCATACAAGAAGCTGTTGAAAGAGGAGAGTCGCATAAAATAGCAGGAATAAATATGGATAAACAGAAAGCCGAATTATTGCCGATTTCTGATGTTTATGATAAAGGCATACAAAAGACTTTGAAAGTTTATACTCCTCATGGAGTTATAGAATTAACCCCTACTTCAAAATTACTTGTTTTAATTGATTTAGAACCCAGATGGGTATTTGCTGGTGACATAAAATTAGGCGATAAGGTTGCTATGTTAAATGCTGCCCCTAAAGTAAATGAGCGAATCCCAAATATTTTAGACTTTTTAGATGATACTGTAAAATTCTCCGGAGAATGGATAAGAGAATTATTCAATCTAAATGGGAATAATAAAGATGTTTCTAAATTCTTAAATATAAAAATCAAGACGGTTCAAGATAGAAAATATAACCGATCTGCTTCTGCTGAGCTCATTAAAAAGTTATATAAGACTAATTTTTCAAATGGTTTGAAATTAACTGGCAAGGGACAAATACCAACAAGTTTTAACAAAGATATAATGTATTTACTTGGCTTATTGGCAGGTGATGGCCATTTAAGGTATAATTACAAAGATAACGCTGTATCGACTATTACATTAACTAATGCAGACGAGAAGATTGTTAGTGAGTTTAAAAGGATTATAAAAGATAACTTTGGTATCGATGAAATAAAATATGATGGAAATTATGGTTATTACTTCTCATCTAGGCCTATTGGGAACTTATTGAAAAATTTAGGTATACCTGCTAAGAATAAGTCTAAGACCTTAATTGTGCCTAGTTATTTGATAACGATGCCCAAGGATTTAATCTCTGCTTACTTGAAAGGCTTATTTGACACAGATGGCCATATCCATTTAGTAAAAAGCGGAGCCCAAATTTCTTATTATACATCTAGTTTAAAAATGTTAAACGGTGTTAAGTATCTTCTGCTGAGATTAGGAATACAATCTACATTTAGGTATAAAAAAGACGGGAATTATGAATTGACTATAAGCGATGTTACATCATTAAAAAACTTTGAAAATAAAATAGGGTTTAATCACAAAAATAGAAAACATAACTTAGATAATATGATTTTGGGAAAATATTTAAAGCCAATTTATAATAGGATACCTCTGAAGAATATTGTTTGTAAAATAAAAGATAAGTATAAACTAACAGATAAGGAACTAATACAGCTCGGAGTTAATCCTAATGTTGAAAGCTATACAAAAGAGCAAGTTGAGAGATTTATAGGCTTACTACACAAATTAAATGAAGATAAATCATTAATTGAGAAAATAAAAATATTGAAGAATAATGATATCGTATGGTCACCAATAAAAATGGTTGTAGGGTCAGAAGGTCATGTGTATGATTTTACTGTTCCTAAAGACCATAATTTCATAGCGAATGGTTTTGTAGTCCATAATTCTGAAAAACGCATTCGCGACATATTTGAGGAAGCTGAAAAGAATTCACCTGCAATAATATTCATTGATGAGATAGATTCGATAGCGCCCAAGAGGGAAGAAGTTCATGGTGAGGTCGAGAGAAGAATGGTCAGCACATTGCTTACCTCGCTTGACGGATTGAAGTCAAGAGGCAAGGTAATAGTAATCGGTGCGACAAACAGGCCGAATAGTTTAGATCCTGCATTGAGAAGGCCTGGAAGATTTGACAGGGAAATAACCATTGGTGTCCCGAACAAGAAAGGAAGATTAAACATATTAAAAATACATACAAGAAACATGCCATTGGCAAAAGATGTAAAATTACAAAGTCTTGCTGATATAACCCATGGTTTTGTTGGTGCTGATATGCAAGCACTATGCAAGGAAGCAGCTATGAATGTTTTAAGGAGAGTATTGCCAGAGCTGAAACTTCAGGAGAAAGAGCCTTTGTCTGATGAACTGCTTGGAAGATTGAGGGTTACAAATGATGATTTCAAGGCTGCATTGAAAATCGTAAGGCCTTCTGCATTAAGGGAAGTCTTGATAGAAACACCTGATGTAAAATGGGCTGATGTTGGCGGCTTGGAAAAACAGAAGCAGGAATTAAAAGAAAGCATAGAATTGCCATTGAAGAATCCCCAGGTATTCAAGAGGCTCGGGATAAAGCCGCCTAAGGGATTGTTGATGTACGGACCGCCAGGAACTGGAAAAACTTTGTTGGCAAAAGCTGTTGCACATGAGGCAGAGGCGAATTTTATCAGTATAAAATCCTCTGATCTCTTGTCAATGTGGGTGGGCCAAAGCGAAAAAGGTGTGGCCAAGGTATTTGAAAAAGCAAGGCAGGTTGCGCCAACAATAATATTTTTTGATGAGATAGATTCCATAGCTCCAAGAAGAGGGCTTGATTTTGGAGAAAAAGTTACAGAACGTGTTGTTAATACATTGCTTGCTGAGCTGGATGGTTTAGAAGAGCTGAATGATATAGTATTCATCGGGTGCACGAATAGGCCAGATATTTTAGATCCGGCTTTGCTAAGACCTGGAAGATTTGACAGAATAATGTTCATGCCTCCTCCTGACAAGGAGTCTAGGCTTGAGATATTCAAGATACATACAAAAGACATGCCTTTGGCAAAAGATGTAATCTTAGAAAAACTTGCAGAAAAAACAGAAGGGTATGTAGGAGCTGATATAAATTCTGTATGCAGGGAAGCAGCGATGCTTGCCTTAAGAGATGATATTAATACAAGGGAAGTTTCAAAGAAATATTTTGAAGAAGCATTGAAGAAAGTAAGGCCGTCTGTATCTAATGAATCACTGGAAGCATATAAGGCAATAGAAGAGGATTACTTTAAAAAAGCTAAATCCGGACTGGCAAAAGAAGTGCCAAATTACATGGGTTAATCTAGCTTAGTTGATTATTCTATAGCTGGGTAAGAAAGTAAGAATAGAAATATTTATATATGCGAAAGTATTACTTTCTTACATGGTTATAATAACTAAAATCAGCTCAAAAGGCCAAATAGTCATACCCTTGGAGATAAGGGAAAAGATGGATTTAGAGGAAGGAACACCTATACTTATTTCTGAAAATGACGACTCTATTTGCATGAAGAAAATAGAAATACCTAAAATAAAATCCTGGAATGAAGTGACCAAACCATTTCGAAAGGCTGCCAAACAGGCGGGATTTACAAAAGATGACTTGGATAGATTAATGGAAGAGTCTAAACTTAAATAAAAAAATGAGGGTGGTATTTGATACAAATATATGGTTGTCTGCAATATTTTGGAAGGGTGAGGCTAATAAGTTAATTGAACAGGCCATTAATAAGAAAATTGAGATTATCGTAACTGAAGAAATCTTGTCTGAAATTGTTGAAATCTTAAACAAAGAAGCGAAATTTCAGAAGTTCATCGAGGAAAGAAAGCAAAAGATTGAGGATTTGATTAGGACAATTTTATCATTCTCTATCTTAATACAAACTAGAAGTAAGATAGAATTAATTAAATCACATCCTAAAGACAATATTATCTTAGAAGCGGCATTGGACTCTAAGTCTGACTACATAGTATCTTATGATAAACATATTTTGAATATGATTGAGTTTAGAAATATCAAAATATTACTGCCACAAGATTTTTTCAAAACATTAAACTAATTTAGTTCAACATCGTTGTAATTATTGGCCTGTCTTTTATAATTATTGTATGCTCTGCTTGGCTTACTAGATTTCTGGAACGCTCTATCAACTGGGGGTATTGGAATATTATCCCTTCTTTTTCAAGAAGAGACAAAGCAAAATCTCGCATAGGCAGGTTTATGCTTCTTTTTGAAAAAGGCAGGTTCTTGAATCCCATTTCAATAACTTCTATGAATTTTCTTGCATTGATGTCGCGGACAGGCTTCCTTTTTTCCAGCCTATAAATGCCCGAGGGTTTTCCTTCAGTGACAATGCCCTCGCCAGTGGTGGCAAATGGCTCTATTGCTATTACCATTCCCTCCCCAAGAACCCTGTTGTCCCCATTGTCATAATTTGGAATTGTCATTTCACCATGAATTTTATATTGATTCAGCATATGGCCGCTTAGATTTTTTATTGGAGAAAAGCCACGTGAGCTTATTTTGTCATGTATTATGCTGCCTATTTCACAAACTTTTATGCCTGGCTTTGCTGATTTCAATGCTGCGTCCAATGCTTCTTTTGATGCTATTACCAGTTCTGAATTTTTTTTGCTTAAATCTATTGTAGTTGCAGTGTCTGCTATGAAGCCATTAATATGCACGCCTATGTCAAGCTTTACTAAATCATCGCTGCCAAATCTTCTTGCATCATCAGGCATTACTGTGTTGTGGGCTGCTATATGATTTATTGAAATATTTACAGGAAAAGCAAGCTTTGCATTCTTGTTAAAGACCTCTTTTTCTATGGCATTTGCAACATCTATTAAGAAAGCATCTTCCTTTACAAGTTTTTTTCCTATGTCTAATGCCCTTGCAGCAATGTTTCCTGCTTTTATGTAATCAGCTTCCATTTTTGCCTGTCCACTTTGCAAATGCTAATTTTTTTGAGCCATCTTTTTTGAACAAGCCTGCAGTCCATATTTCTCCTGCCGAAGGCACATCGTAAAGCAGGCCCCATACTATTATTTTTGGATTTATATTTGCCTTTGCCAGCCTGTCATAAAAAACATCAACAAAATTTGCCTGGTCTTCTTCTGAAATCAATGAATTATGCCCTATTTCAGTAAATATTATCGGCTTGCCTATTGAAGATAATCTACTGTAGTAATTATCAGGTATGTCTTTTGAATTCTTGTATCCTTTTATGAATGGATATGATGTTATGCCAACCACATCAAGGTTTAATTTGTTTATGATTGAAGCATCACCAAGGCTTTCATATTGAAATACAGTAAATACCTTAGTGTTAGGGGATATTTGTTTTATGCTGCTGTAAATATCATTGTACGTTGCTACGAACTCATTAATGTTTCCATTATACCTGTTTATTTCGTTGCCTATGCCGATATAAGCCGGCTTGTATTTTGAAACTATGCTTAATACCTGACTCTTGAAAAATTCCTTGCTGTATCCAGGAAGCTCCTGCCCAGTTCCAGCATTAAAAAAATTTATGTTTACTATTGGTTCTGAATCAAACTTGTATTCATAAGCCACAGCAACTATTTCAGGTATTTCCTTTTTCAGATCAAATGGTGTGTAAAATCCTATATATTCGCCTGAACTATCAGCATCTTTCAATGACTGTATGAAATTGCTTGATGGCACAAAACCCACGCCCCTGTTAGTTATGTGAACTGCATTATTATTATTATTATTTGGCTGTGCAGGCATACAGCCGGCTAGTAATATAATAATTAATGTCATGAATATTATTATATTTAATTTCTTCATTTTTTTAGCCTCCGAAAAAATTGCTTAGCTTGCTTTGTCCTTTTTTTTCTGTTAATATATCTTTTGTATAGCCAGCTGCCTCAAAAATATTCTTGATTGCAGGTATTATCTGGTTGTTTATATAGTATTCTGCATCATATTCATCAGGCTTGCAGTTTTCTAATGGTTTTGCCCTGTTCCCAATGCTGCCCTTTCCTTCTGTTATTACATAGCTTATTACCGAGCCAACTCCCACCATTATACCCTCCTGCTTCATCTTTTCAGCAACCCTTACATGTGGGCCTATAGCATCATAATGCTTGATTTCTTTTCTTAGCTGCGTTCTTATAACCATTTTATTTATGTCAATGCGTTTTTTTCTTATATCTTCTATTATGTTTTTGGCATATTCTGCTGCTTTTTCTATTGATTTCTCTTTTAGTATTATTTCAAGAACTTTTAGTTGGGTTTCTTTTGCAAGATAGCTCCAATCTCGCCTTATCGTTTCAAAACCCCTGATTTTTAATTTGTCATCTTCGTCAATTAATGCATACTTTTTCTTTGCACCCCCAAGTTCATTCTTCTTCATTACAAAAAGACCGCCCTTGTAGAATTTTTCAAGTTCAAGCTTCATGAATTCCGGCAGAGAGTCATTTACTTCATTCATGAATCTCAAGGCGTCTTCCTTTGTTTTGTCTCTTAAAATGGTTATTATCGAGTCAGTATCGCTATAGACTACAAGGTAATCTTCAAATTTTGCTTTTTCAATGGCCCTTAAGATATAATCACGGCCAAAGGCAGTTATCGATGCAGCGCATTCCTTTGAGTACCACCTGGCGCCAGAGTAGCCAAACATACCATAAGTGGCATTTGCAATTATCTTAAGCATATAGCTTCTTGCTTCAAGGATATTGTCATGCTTTTTCTCTTTTTTTATCATCTCCTTTATCCTGCTCCTTCTTATTATTATGTCCTTTAATACAGCAGGTATGAAACCCTCTTCTTTGGAGCTGAAATAATATCTTGTTATCTTGCCTGATTCATCAATTATGTCTGGGCTTTCGCATGAATCTTCCTTTTCATTTGTCAGGGTTCCTGGATCTATGTTATGCGCGATAATTATGCTTGGATAAAGTGACTTGAAATCAAAAACTGCCAGATTTTCATAAAGTCCTGGCTCGGGCTGGTATACAAAAGCACCCTGGTATGTATGCATGAGCCTTTCTGATTTTTCGCTGTACCCTGGCTTGTTTGGAATGATCTCATCGAATTCTTTTGTCTTCTTGATAAGGTACCATTCCACTAGCTGGCCAAACCTCATTCTTGTGACATCATCCAAGTTCTGGCCTATTAATTTTACAAGCTCGCATATGTCATAGCTTAATAGCTTGAACAGCTTGTAAACCAGTTCTGCATCCTTTAGGTTGTATTCAAGCAGATTATTAATCTCTTTTTCATTGTTGCTGTCCCATATCATTCCAATTTTGTCTATCTTGAAATCTATTTTTTTTTCATCAAGCAAAACTCTTGAGACTTCATTTAAGCTGTAACTTTCAAGCTG
>Ga0209541_10010372_pt1 | contig 14859 bp, 16 predicted proteins | sample RifCSPlowO2_01_FD_184027 | JGI IMG/M metagenome (GOLD analysis project Ga0209541, IMG submission 184027) | Groundwater microbial communities from Rifle, Colorado - Rifle CSP2_plank lowO2_0.1 (SPAdes) (version 2) | ecosystem: Environmental > Aquatic > Deep subsurface > Groundwater | place... | reverse complement strand
ACATCCAAGAAGCAATTCAGCTAGAGCATACAAGGAAATTGCAGCAAGAATAACAGGAAAAGAGTATGATTCATCAATAGATAAACCTACTTTATGGGATAGATGGAAAGGAAGAGTGTAATTAGGACAATTTCCTTCTTAATAGTCTTAAGGCTTTTTTTATCTCTAAATATTCTGGGGGATTAAATTTTGATACTTTTTTCCTGCTTACTTTTTTAGATTTAGACTTTGTTTTTACCATGCTTTTTTAAAAATTCTACCTCTTTGCTTAATAATCATTTCATATATTGCATTTAATCATTAACTCAAAAGTTTTAAAAGAGTTACTAAAAGTATACCGCCAATTATTAAAATAGCCACAATCTTAATTATATCTATTACCATAACATTAAAATCAACCCTTCTTGCCATATTGTTTTTCTAAAGCAATTAACCTCCCTTCAAAATTAATAAGTATTTCATGTATTTTAAATTTTTCCTCAAGTCTTTTTTGTTTTATTTCTTGTTCATCTAATACTTTATCTATCTCTCCAATTCTCCTGTATATTATAAAGACAATTAATATTATACTTATTATTATAATAACTCCAATTATTATTGCTTCAACAAAAAAAGAAATATCATTTTTACTTAAAAAATAAATCAATTGTGGAGAAAACAATGAAATTATTATTGCAATAACTAATTCAGTAAAAATAACTAACCATTCTTTTGCAGATATCTTCATTAAATATCATAAAGACTAAAGTATAAAAAAATAATTATAATCTATTATTCTATTCCCATCTTATCAATCAAACAATATTAAACTATACTGCAAACTCTTTCCCAAATATCACTTGCTGATAAAGGATTGTTCATCATTTCTTCAAATAAACTATGTTGCCCTCTTAAAATAATTCCTCCTCTTACAAAAACCGGTTTTCCTTCATGAGAATATTTTGAAAGTTCATCGTTAAGTTTTTTAAGCGCTTCCCTATCGCTAGGAGCAGTAAAAGGTAAAGGGCTAACACCAGGAAAACATATAACATAAGGTTTCAAAGTATCTTCAATACAATAAATATTACTCTGTCCATATCTCTCTAAATTAACAGGAACAGGTAATACTCTGTTTTGATCCTTAACTTCCCATTCAAGAACTTTTAAGTATTGAGAAATCTCTGGTTCTGCTGGAAACCTTCCCTCTCTTTCACAATAGTCAAATAAAGGTTCAAATGACATAATAGATATAGAAATAAGAAGTTTATAATAATTTCTATTCTCTTTTCATTTTGTCAATTATCCATAAAAACTAGCTAATACTTCGCCATTCTCAGAAATTTTTTCTAACCTTGAAACAGTTTCCTGTTCTCTAAAACTTCTCTCGCGAAACCTAATAAATTTCGGAGTTTCAACTTTTTCTGACTTTTCAATATAAGCTATAACTCTATCTCCTTTTTGAACAAAAGCAGTTCCTTGAAAAATAAGTGTTTTAATTGGAATTGCTGCATTCTTTGGTTTAACATCCAAATTAACTACTCCACTCTTATAATACTCTGCTCCTAAAACATTAAACTCACAATAAACAATTAATTCATCCGGATAAATATAAAGTTTCTCTTCTTCTCTTCCCATTTTCTTTATTTCTTCTAAAGTAGGATCATAAAGTCCTGTTGGTTTACTATTATTAATCATATAATTTTTACAAAAAGGGTATATATAAATATAATTATCCTAAAAAGAATATAATCATTAAAACTTATCCATCTTCTAATATCCTTACACCATCTTGCAATGATGGATTATCACTCTCATCACCATCAGACATTTGTTTCCAGCCTCCAGATAATCTGTATGCTCCCTCTGTCCTTGAAGGATATTTTCTTATTTCTTCTTCATAAAAAATATCTCTGGCTTTTTCACCCTTTGTTAAAATTAATTCTAAAATATGTTTTGTCTCACTTCCAAATTCTTTAAGAGATTGTAAATCTCCCTGCCTAGATAAATGCCCTCTGAGTTCATAAGAACAATCCTTTATTCTTTCAGATACTTTTCTGCAACGACTTATCCCTCCGCTATTATCAACTACTTGAGTAGCTATAGAAAAATATTCTCTTGCTAAATCTTCATTTGTATAATTATGAATCATTTTATTATGAGATTCGCATCTATTTAAAAAACTTTCTATCTTATCCTGCTTCCAACTTCAATATCTTTTTCAGGTGATAAAAGAATTACTTTGCTTTCATCTTCATTTACAGCAGCTAAAAGCATTCCTTGGCTTTCAATTCCCTTCATCATTCTTGGCTTTAAATTAACAAAAAATATAATTTTCTTTCCTTTCAACTCTTTCTTTGAATAAAATTCTTTTATGCCTGCACAAATTACTCTTTTTCCAATTTCTTTGCCAACATCTAATGTTAATTTGTACAATTTATCAGCTCCTGGAATATCTTCAACTTCAAGAACTTTAGCAACTCTCAAATCAATCTTACTCCATTCTGAAAATTCAATTTCACTCATTGTCATAACTCCTTCAATTTTTTCAGATTTATTAATCTTTTCTTGACTCGCTTTTGCTTCTACTTTATTCACATCCTTAACTTCAATCTTCTTAAACAAAATTTCGCCTTTTTTAATATTAGAAACTTTTAACGGTTTTTTTATTTCTTTAAATGAATCATCTCCAATTTTAAATGAAAATTGCTTTGCAATTTTCTCAGTTGATTCAGGAATAAACGGCCATAATAAAATTGAAATTGCCTTAATACTATCTGCTAATTCATAAAGAGCTTTTTTATCTCCTGTTTTCCACAATTCTTTTTCCTGAACATAGCCATTACAAACATCAATAAAAGTAAATATTTCAGATAAAGCTTTGTCAAACTGATAATTTTCAAAATGCTTTTCAATATCTTTGATTTTTAATTTCTTTAACAGCTTATTCTCTGTTTTTTGCATTCCATTTTTTTCAATTAAAGAAGAAACTCTGGAAATTAAATTTCCGAATTTATCAGCTAATTCATTGTTATTTCTTTCAATAAGAATTTCTTCAGAGTAATCAGAATCATCAAATATAGAACATTTCAATAAAGAATACCTTACAACATCTGAAGGATATTTCTCTAATAGTTCAAGAGGATCAATTATATTTCCAGTTGATTTAGACATTTTCTTCCCTCTTATATTCAAATATCCATGCACAAGAAGTTTATCTGGAAGTTTATACTTTGCTGATAATAACAAAGAAGGCCAAATTACTGAATGAAACCAATTTATCCCTTTTCCAATTACATGAACTTGAGCTGGCCAATATTTTTTCTCTTTAGTTTTTAATCCTGAAATATAATTTATTAATGCATCAATCCATACCCAAATTTTATACTCTTTATCATTTAGAAAAGGAATTCCCCAATCTACGTTTTTCCTACTGATGCATATATCGGTTAATCCTTCATTAACTCTAGTTAAAACTTCATTTGCTCTTTCTTTTGGAATAACATATTTAGGTATTAATTTTTCAAGTTCTTTCTGATACTTTGAAAGCTTAAAAAAATAAGCTTCTTCTTCTCTTAATTCTGGTTCTTTATTGTGCTCTGGACATTTTCCATCTATCAAATCTTTTTCAGTATAATATGATTCACAACCGACACAATATAATCCTTTATAGACTCCTTTGTATATGTCTTTATTTTTAATCATCTTCTGAACTATCTTAGTAACAACAATTGAATGTTCTTTTGCACTTGTCCTAATAAAATCATTATGTGAAAGATTAAGTTTTTTGCATAATTCAATAAAAAATGCTGTATTTCTATCTACAAATTGCTTAGTAGGTATATTAAGTTTTTTAGCTGCTTCAACATTTTTTTGTGCATTTTCATCAACACCAGTAAGAAAAAACACGTCATAACCCTTTAATCTCTTATACCTTGCCATAGCATCAGCTAAGGTTTTCTCAAATGCATGCCCCGAATGAGGACGTGCATTAACATAATCTATTGCAGTTGTAACATAAAACTTTTTCTTTGCCATAAAATATCTATTTAGAATGAATATAAAAAGTTAACTTATTCTCAGCTTATTCTCTTATCCATATAATCCTCTAACATAATCTTCTATTCCTTGAATATCCTCTCTTTCATAAAGACGCCTATCTCTAATAATAGGCATATCTATTTTATCAGGCTGAAGCAATTGAAGACTAACAGGAGAATCATAAGAAACAAATAAGTATCTCAACTTATTCCAAGGCTTAGGAAAAGTTCCATTAAATATTCTAAATAAAATCAATTCACTAATATCCTTTTTTATTTCACTTAAAAAACAATCAAAAGTAAGGCCTATCCATTTAGTATCAATAATAACAAAATGATATCTGGCACTGCTTTTATCGTATTCACTATTAAAAACATTCTCTGTCAATATTTCAGAATTCCATCTTATATGCTGCTCTTTATGTTTCTTATTATTATATGCCATTTATTTTTTATAGAAATTTAATTGAATAAATAATCTAATCAAAATATAAAAGCTTAAGCTATTATTCATAGTTATTTTAGATTAAAGGACACTGATACTCTACCTTTTTGTGCCTTTGATAGATAGAGAAAAACATAGTATTTTGGTAAGTTATTAATATCTTTCTTTATAGATTGTAAAAATCCTATGGCGTATACAAATAACTTAAATCCTTTTTACCCCAATGATGCCAGCAATTATCATATCCTCTTAAAGAAGTTCTTGCTCCGATAAATCCATCCATAGTGGTTTTATTCAAAACTTCCAAATGAAGTTTTCCTTCATTTTTAATTAACATCAAGCTTCTTAATCTTAAATTATCAATAAAATCAATAGACTCTTTATTTGTCGGAATTGGGAAAGGATTAATCCTAAACTGCCTCCATTCTTTATGCTGCTTAACAAATTTCATAGCTTCATAAAATCCGAAAATTGTTGAAGCACTCCAAAATACAACGGGATTAACTCTTTTTTCATGCTCTTCACCTCTATAAGAAGCATCTGGATCAGAAGAATTATGGCTTAAATTTATCCAATCAGAAAACTGCCTTTTATCTCCTCTTTTATTCATAGGAAGTCTTGATAGAGTAAATTTATATTCAGCTCCTTCTTCTGTTCTTGAAGAAACTTCTACTCTTAAATTCCTCCCATAAGGTTTTGAATCTATAACTCTTCCAAAAAAATCTCCTTGTTCTTTCATCTGTTCCATTTCAGCACTTGTTGCACACCTTATCCAAGTATTAGCTTTAGGATGTCTGTCAAATCCAATCCAATAAAATCCTAAATAAGGTTTTTCAGGATCAGAATCTTTAAAAGATAATTTGAGTAGTGTATAAGGCCAAATTCTAAATTCTTCAGCAACTTGTCTTGTTAATTTTGTTGCTCTTCCTCCTGTAACTTCTTCTAAAACTTTTTGAGAATCAATTTTAACTAATCTTTCTAAAGATTTAATTCCATAATTTGATTCTTCACCTGAAATTCTAAAATTTTCTCCTAATAATGCAATGTTATCATCTAAATTCTCAATAACTTCAACAGCCTTTTCATAGTTATCTTTAACAAATCTTAATTTTCCTGAATTAATAAGCTGCAAGATAAATCTTTCACTAATTTTTTCAGGAATCTCTATTTGATTGTATTCTAAAACTTCTCTAACATCAGGAACTCTAAATGTTTTTTCTTTCATAAAATCATATAAAATAATAATTTATAAGGATTATTATGGTAAATTCCTTTAATTATAGTACTTATTTTTGGAATTTTCCAGATAAATAATTCTAAAAAGAAAATGATACAATTAACAGAATTATCTATACATAAAAGTTATAAGGACTAATATTCATTGACAACTATGAAAATGAAAAAATCAGCTTTAATCTTTAATTCATTATTAACAATAAACTTAGCGAGTATAGCTTTTTTATTTTTAGGGAATAGAATTCTTCCATCTGGAAATCCTTTTCCTGCTTTGGGTTTATTTATACTTTTGATATCTTCAATTCCTCTTTTAATCTCAAGCATTTACAAAATCTCAAAAACTAAAGATAAAAAACAAATTGTTCTTCCAATTATAGGAATAATTATCTCATTATTCTCACTATTATTAGTATACTTAATAATTATGACAATAAGAAATTTTACCTAAAATAAATAATTCGAATTTAATTATAGCAAAGGACGTTTTTAATTTACCATAGTTACGCTTTGGATAGATAGAAAAAGACAAAAAATGGTAAAAAACTAATGTCTTTTTCTATAAAGCCAATAAAACATAACAAAAATGAAAAAACAAAATAAAACAGATAAAACATCTTTAGAAACTGCATATTTTGCAATGGGCTGTTTTTGGGGTCCTCAATTATTATTCTCCAAAACATCAGGAGTAATTTCAACAAAGTCAGGATATATAGGAGGCAACCAAAAACTTTTTCCAAATCCTACTTATGAACAAGTCTGCACAAACTTGACTGGTTATGCAGAAACAATTGAAATAAAATTTGATCCAAAAAAGATAAAATATACTGATTTACTAAACCTATTTTTTTCAAACCACAATCCAACAACAAAAAACCGCCAGCATTTTGATATAGGAACTCAATATCGTTCAGCAATTTTTTATTTGAATGAAAAACAAAAAAAAGAAATCCAGAAATCATTAAAAAAACATCAAAAAAACTACAATGAAAAAATAGTTACAGAAATACAAAATTCAAAAAAGTTCAAATTCTTTCCTGCAGAAGATTACCATCAGGATTACTTAAAAAAGCATGGAATTAATGTTCCAACATGTCATGCTTAGAATTTTAGGATTGTGTTAAAATTATAAGTTTAATAAATAATCTAACAGAATTAATTATATCCATTATTTAAAAAATTATTACAATTTAATCTATATACAATCAATAACATCAATATCCCCCCGCTTTTTCATTTTAAAAGAATTTATTAACCAAAAATACCAACTTAATTGATAAAAGATGGTGAAAAATCAAAAATATAACAAAGAAATAATTGGAACTCCTAAACTTAAAGAACTAAAACATAAAGCAAGAAGATACTCAATAAAAGAAGGAATTTTTTCTTCAATAAAAAGCTCATTTGGTGATTCTTATATTTCTCCTTTTGCAATTGCGATTAACTCAAGTAACTCTATGGTTGCTTTGTTAACATCCATACAAGGCATCTTATCTCCATTAAGCCAAATGTTCTCTTCCCGTTTAATTGAAAAATACCCAAGAAAAAAAATTGTAATGAATGCTGTTTTCTTTGAATCATTAATGTGGCTTCCTTTTATAATACTGGCAATTCTTTTTTATAAAGGAATATTAATAACTCAGCTACCTCTGCTTTTATTATTTCTTTTTTCAATTTATATCATTTTAACTGGAATTTCTACTCCCGCATGGTTTTCCTGGATGGGCGATATTGTAGATAAAAAATACAGGGGAAGATGGTTTGCAAAAAGAAATTTTTTAACGGGAGTCGTATCTATTATTTTTATAATTTTATCGGCTTTTTTACTGGATTATTTTAAAAAACAGGATTTAATCATCTTTGGTTTTATTATTTTATTTTTCATGGCTTTTTTATCCAGATTCATTTCATGGAGGTTGTTAAAAAAACAATATGAACCAAAAATAAAAATAAAAAAATATAGTTATTTTTCATTTACAGAATTTATCCTAAAATCTCCAAAAACTAACTTTGGAAGATTCACAATATATAGGGCATTAATAGGATTTACTCAATCTATTTCAGCTTCATTAATCGCAGTTTATTTACTTAGAGAGTTAGGATTTAATTATGTAACTTATATGATAATTCTCTTAACAGGATCATTTTTTTCATTGTTACTTATCGAATTATGGGGAAAATTTGCAGATAATTATGGGAATTATAAAATATTAGTATTAACTTCTATATTAATTTCAACTATCCCTTTTTTATGGATAATAAATAAATCTCCTTTATATTTGATATTAATTCCCCAGCTGGTGAGTGGAATAGCTTGGAGTGGTTTTAATCTTGCATCTGCAAATTTTATTTATGACAGTGTAAAAAAAGAAAAAAGAAGCTTAGCTGTTTCTTATTATAATATGCTTGAAGGTATTGGAATTTTTCTTGGAGCAGGCTTAGGAGCATTATTAATTTTAGTAATAAAAACAACATTAATTCATCCCATCATTATAATATTTATTATTAGCGGAATATTAAGATTCTTAGTGGTATTTTCATTTCTTAATAAAATAAAAGAAATTAGAAAAACAAAAAAAATCAGCAATTCAGGAGCATTAAAATTTCTTGTTTTTAAAGAAGCAAAACCAACAATTATTGAAGAAGTCCATGAAATCATATCCATAAAAAAATATTTTCTAAAATAATTTATCCTAAGAAAAGTATTTAAATGGATGCATATTTTGTAAGTTTATGTTTGGCAAAAAAACATGTTCAAGATGTGGTAAAAAAGTTAATAAAGATTTTGACTTTTGCCCTAGCTGTGGCTTTCAGGTAAAAAACAAAAAAGAATATGAAAATGATTGGGGCATATTAGGAAAAAATGATTTATTTGAAGATGAAGAAGATGAATTAAAGCTTCCTTTTGGTTTTAATGCTATTTTTAATTCTTTAATGAAAAGTCTTGATAAGCAATTTAAAGAATTAAATAAAGGATTAATGAAAGATGCTCAATTAAATAAAAACAATGATCCTTTTTTAAATAACCCCGGTTCAATAAGGATAAATATTTCATCATTTGGCAATGAACCTCCAAGAATAAGCGTAAATACTTCCAGAGCCAATCAAAATCAAAATGTCAAACAAAAAGAAGAAATGACAAAAAAAGAGCTTTCTAAATTAAGAAATAACTTTTCAGAAAAAAACATGCAGAAGCTTTTAACACTTCCAAGAACCCAGCCTTCAACTCAAGTAAGAAGGCTTTCAAATAAAATAATCTATGAAATTGATGTTCCTGGAGTTGAATCTTTAAATGATGTTTCAATCTCTCAACTGGAAAACAGTGTTGAAATTAAAGCTGTAGGAAAAGATAAAGTTTACTCAAAATTAATTCCAATAAACCTTCCAATAAACGATCATAAATTCTCCAAAGGAAAGCTTATTCTTGAATTTTTAGCGAGATAAAAATTAATATTGACAATAAATCTAAATTATCTAACGATTTCCATGATTTCTCTAAGCTTTTTTTTAAGCTCTTCATTCCTTAATTCTTCTTTTCCTCTTTCTTCAGCTTCATCTGAAATAGCATCATATAATTTCATTAAATTTCTAATCTTTTTTTGTTTCCAAACTCTATTTGAAGGATAAAGCCTAATAACTCTATGACATCCTTCACCATACCTTATTTCCCTATCATCAAAAGAATTAAATGGTAATTCTCTATATAACTCATACATTTCAATAACTGAATTGATTAATTCATCATAACTTAAATTTTCTAAAACTATCTTTTCATCTTCTCTCTTAAGTATTACTTTCTTCCCACAAGAATCAATAACAAAATAGCCTTTTTCATTTTGATCAAGTCTAAATTCATCCATGAAACAAAACAGAATGTCCAATTTAAAAAGATAATTGTAATTAATATATTAAAAAAGAAGTAATAATTTCAAATCTGTGCTATTATAAAATGAGCCTGCACACCAACAAAATCTTTAATCTAACCTATGCGTAGGCATAGTTCTTGATTTTGTGGCACAGAAATTTATTTCTGTGGATTTGAAAAATCTGTGCTATCATAAAATGAGCCTGCACACCAACAAAATCTTTAATCTAACCTATGCGTAGGCATAGTTCTTGATTTTGTGGCACAGAAATTTATTTCTGTGGATTTGAAAAATCTGTGCTATCATAAAATGAGCCTGCACAGATTTGAACTGTGGACCCCTGCCTTATCAGAGCAGTGCTCTAACCTGGCTGAGCTACAGGCTCATTAAAAATTAAAGAACTAATCCATTTATAAAATTAACCAAAATATAAAGTCAATTTCTAACTTAACATTTGCACTCGCAAGCTCGTGAATCAATAGCTCAAAACTGACTTCATCAAGTTTTTCGCTTATAGAAAAAGACATTAATTTTTTACCATTCTCTTGTCTTTTTCTATCTAGCAAAGGCGCAAATATGGCAAATTAAAAACGTTCTTTGCTATAAATTAATTTTTAATGATGACTTGCGACTTTGGAGCAAGTGAATTATCTGTAAAACATGTTAAGATTCAGGATTTACTTTACACAAAATGTTAAATATTAAATCAGGTCATCAGAATTCCATTGTCTATTAACAAGTGGTTTACTCTGCACAAAATCCTGACTTAACCAATATCTATTTAAAGTTAAAAGACAGTTAACATTATGAGATTATGGAGATTGGGGGCAAACAACCAAGATATTTTCAGAGAGGTTAAAAAACAAAGGTTAACCTACAAAAGAATTTCTGGTTCTAAAAATCTGTATTATTTATATGAAAAATTGTGCAAAGATGAACAAGAAAAACCTCTTGCTTTATTATCTCTAACAGATACTATTCCTACAATTGATTTAATAGACAGAGCAAGAGAATCAAAATTAGGTAAAATGCTAAGACAATATTATCCAATATCTATTCTTTCAAATAACCCTTTTTACTCAAAACGCTAAATTTAAAAACCATTTTTCTATCAATATCTCATGGCAAAAGGAACTTATGGAGCTTATCACTTCATAAAAGAAGCATGGAAAAACCCAGATGAAAAAGTTCTCAGAGAAAGAATGATTGAATGGCGAAAAGATGATTCTTTAGTAAAAGTAGACAAACCATTAAGATTAGACAGAGCTCGTTCTTTAGGTTATAAAGCAAAAAAAGGATTTGTAATTATTAGAGTAAAATTAAAAAGAGGAGGCCATAAAAGAAGTCGTCCAATTAAAGGAAGAAGAAGTAAAAGGATGCATACCAGAAAAAATCTCAAAATGAACTATCAATGGATTGCAGAACAAAGAGCTGAAAAAAAATACACAAACCTTGTAGCATTAAATTCATACAAAATAGGCAAAGATGGAATTCACTATTTCTTCGAAGTTATTATGGTTGATCCTTTAAGGCCGGAAATCTCAAATGATAAAACACTGAATTTCTTAACAAAAAAAACAAACCAAAAAAGAGCAATGCGTGGTTTGACAAGTGCTGCCAAAAAATCTAGAGGTCTAAGAAAAAAAGGTCCTTTATTAAAAGTTCGTCCTAGTGCTCAATCAAGAGGGCATAAAGGGAAGTAAAAATATATATTTAAAAAGATAAATATTTAAAAATAAATCTAAACATCAAATAACATGCAAAACCTAAGATCCTATTTAACAATTGAAGGCTTAAAACAAGACTTAGAAGAAACAATAAAAAGACATAAAGAGAGTACTAAAAGTGTTGCAATTCTATATACTCCCTTATACAACACATATAAGGCTGTTGTTGATGAAGATGATTTTTTTACTGGACTAAAACATAACTTCTTTACCCGAGCTTGTATGACCACTACTACACTTTTTGTTAATTTAATGTATTATGAAATTGGAAAGATGGCTTTAGACAAACTTCAATAACGCCAAACTTAAAAACTTCTTTTTCTTTAATAAATTATGAGATATTCAACATTAGTAGAGGTGTATGAACAGCTTTCTTCAACAACAAAAAGGCTGGAAAAAACAGATATTATTTCTAAGTTTTTTCTTCAGTTAGATGAAAAAGACAAGGATGTTTTATATCTTCTTCTTGGAAATGTTTTTCCAGAACATGATGAAAGAAAAATAGGTGTTTCAACACAGCTTGTAATTAAAGCAATTTCAAAAGCAACAGGAGTAAATGAAAATGAAATTGTTAAAGAATGGAAGCAAATAGGAGATTTAGGAGAGGTATCTGAAAAACTCATCAAACATAAAAAACAATCAACACTTCATTCTCATGTCTTAACAACAGAAAAAGTTATTTATAATTTAAGAAAACTTCCAGAGCTTGAAGGAGCTGGGACAGTAGATAAAAAAATGTACTTATTAACAGAATTATTAACTTCAGCTACTCCAAAAGAAGCTTTATACATAACTAGAACTATTTTAAGTGATTTAAGAATAGGAATAAAAGAAAGTACATTAAAAGAAGCTATGAATAATGCTTTTTTTAATGGTGATAAAGAATCTGCAAAGAAAATTGAAGATGTTATTAACAAAAGAAATGATATTTCTGAAGTTTTTGAATTGGTTAAAAAAGGAAATTTAAAACATTTAGAAAAAGTTTCATTAGATGTTGGCAAACCAATAAAAGTTATGCTTGCACAAAAAGCAAAAACAATTTCCGAAGGATTTGAAAAAGTTGGAAAACCTGCAGCATGTTTTCCAAAAGGAGAATTAATATTTTCAAATCCATCAATAAAGGAAATTGAAAATTTTGAAGAAAATGATTTAGTTATTGGAAAAAACGGAAAATTTCAAAAAATAGAAAAAAGATTCAAAAAAAGATATTTTGGAAATGTAATAAAAATATACCCTCATTATTTATTTCCATTCACATTAACAAAAGATCATAGAGTATTGATAATAAAAAAACAATTATGTAGTTGGAAGGATAGATTAATTATATGTAGGCCAAATTGTCAGGAACAAAAATATGGATGTCAAAAAAATTATAAGAATTATGAAATAGAATGGGTATGTGCAAATGAATTAGAAAAAGGAGATTTTATCCTATTTCCAAAGTTTAAAGAATTTCAACCAAAAAAGAAGATAGATTTAAAAGAATTTAATCAAGACAGACAAATAGAAACAAAAAACAATAAAATTAGATCTTATAGTAACTTAAAGGGAGTTTTTAAAGGAAAATGGATAAACCAATTTATAAAGTTATCTCCAAATTTTTTTGAATTATGTGGGTGGTATCTAGCTGAAGGAAGTTCTTCGAATAAGGGGGATATAAGATTTTCATTAGGCTATAATGAAGAAAAAGAAGCTGAAAGAATAAAAAAACTAATAAAAAGAATTTTTGATATTGAAGTAAATATACTCCCAAATAAAAATAAAGGGGTCAGAATAATAAGAATTTATTCAATTTTATTGTCAAACTTCTTTATCAAAAATTTTGGTTCGTCTTCAACCAATAAAAAAATACCTGCTTTTATTATGTTTTCTGAAAAAGAAAAAATAAAGTATTTTATTAAATCTTACATTCAAGGAGATGGTCATAAAACAAGTAAGAATATATATACAATAGTTACAGCTTCAGAAAATATTGCTTATCAAATCATATTACTATTAACCAAATTAAACATTTTGCCAAGCGTAGGAAAATATGAAAATAAAGGTTTGGGGAAAATTCAGTATAGAATATCAATTTTTGGAAAACAAATTAATAATATAGAAAAAAATAGCCATAAAACAAAAACAAATCATCAAAGATTTTTTGAAGATGAAGATTTTTTCTATATTCCTATAAAGAAAATAGAAAAATTAAAATATAAAGGAATAGTTTTTAATTTTGAGACACCAGATAACACATATCTTTCTTCTGCAATAGTTCATAACTGTGAATATAAATATGATGGATTTAGATTAGAAATTCATAAAAATAAAAATGAAATAAAACTTTTTACAAGAAGGCTTGAAAATGTTACAAAACAATTTCCAGAAGTTGTTGAATATATCAACAAATATGTTAAAGGAAACTTATTTATCCTTGACACAGAAGCAGTTGGTTATGATCCTAAAACAAAAGAATATCTTCCTTTTCAAAATATCTCACAAAGAATCAAAAGAAAATACGATATTGAAAGACTTGAAAAAGAACTTCCAATAGAAATTAATGTTTTTGATATTTTATCATATAATGGAGATTCATTACTTCATGAACCATTTGAAAAAAGAACAGAATTAATAAAAAAAATTATTCATGCTCAAAAATTCAAAATTATTCCTGCAAAACAAATTATAACTTCAGATGAAAAAAAAGCAGAAGAATTCTTCAAGAAAGCTTTAAAAGACAATCAAGAAGGTGTAATGATGAAAAATCTTAAAGCAGAATACAAACCAGGAAGCAGAGTAGGTTATATGTTAAAAATAAAACCAGAATCAAGAGATTTAGATTTGGTGATAACAGGAGCAGAATATGGAACAGGAAAAAGAAGTGGCTGGTTAAGCAGTTTTATTTTATCATGTAAAGATAAAAATGAATTCCTAGAAATAGGAAAAGTAGGAACAGGAATAAAAGAAAAAGAAGAAGAAGGTGTTTCATTTTTAGAATTAACTAAACTTGTAAAACCGTATATAACAGAAGAAAATGGAAAAAACGTTAAAATAAAACCAAAAATTGTTGTTTCAATAAATTATCAGGAAATTCAAAAATCTCCAACATATTCTTCAGGATTTGCATTAAGATTTCCAAGATTCACTTCTTTAAGACCAGATCGTTCTCCTGAAAACATAGCTACTCTTTCAGAAATAAAAAAAGATTATGAATCCCAGAAACAAAAATCTAAATGAAAATAAAAACTTAAATTAATTTAGATATTTTAGAACAATAATTTAGAATAGAACCAGTTTATAAGTAGGTCAAAATTTAAGTGATTATTAATAAAATAAAAATACTCATCAAGAGTATCTTCGATGAGTTTTAGTCATTTTCAAGAGAGAAAGATTAGCTGCTCATTACATTCGCAGATTTTTATTAAAAGTTAATATTAATTCGACGAGCGTTAAGCGAGGAGTGAATTTTACCCTTCAGGTTCAAAAATAGACAAAGCTATAAAGAAAGACATTAATAACTTACCAAAATACTATGTTTTTCTCTATCTATCAAAGGCACAAAAAGGTAGAATATCAGTGTCCTTTGATAT
>Ga0209541_10010371_pt1 | contig 14861 bp, 10 predicted proteins | sample RifCSPlowO2_01_FD_184027 | JGI IMG/M metagenome (GOLD analysis project Ga0209541, IMG submission 184027) | Groundwater microbial communities from Rifle, Colorado - Rifle CSP2_plank lowO2_0.1 (SPAdes) (version 2) | ecosystem: Environmental > Aquatic > Deep subsurface > Groundwater | place... | reverse complement strand
CAGTTGAGCCCTCTGCCCGGATTACCCAAATGACTGCTGCCTTAGGCAGAGTTTTAGAATTTAATGCCCAAATAACCGGAGCAGGCAGGTTTGGTGCTGGTGGATATAATTCTTACAGGATAGGAGATAAGGATGGAGACAAGATAGGGCTTGTTGAATATTACAGTGGTGAACTGCCAGGCATTATCAGGATGGCTCACTTTGGCCACCTGGCACAACTAGCAGGCATTGTTCCTGAATATTTTATGTTAAAACCAGGTGAGCTGGCCCAGGGTGGTGGTGGAGGAGAAGCCCAATCACCGGTAGAGCAAGTTATTGAAGGCCCCAGAAAAATACTGGCTACATATATACAACCTGAAGCACCTTTAGAAGTTGGACCTACCCCTACCTTTAACCAGCTTGAAGAACATTTATTCAGCCAAGGTGTCAATAGATTGGAGATATTATATATATTTAATGAGAATGAGTTTGCAGAAGCTCGGCTACGTTGGATGTCAATTTGCCCTACTAATGATGATCCTCGGTGCGGGACTCGTTTCATTGGATTAAATCTTAAGGTTGACAGTGATCAAAAATCAGTCAGATTAGGCTTACAATTAAGAGGGCAGGCTCCTAATCTGTCCATCAAGGAGCTTGATTATTTAAATGAAACACTTCAGTTTAATATTGCTGATTTTATTGCCATAATGAAATATGGCAATCCGATGGCCATGATTCCTGATGCTAAACTAAAACTTGAAGCAGAACAAAATTTACTAAAGCCCCTCAAAGAACTTGCCGGGTTGCAATTTATCTTCAAATAAACCTTGCAAACTCTCTTAAATTCAGGATATAGTTATTATATCTATGGTAAAAAGAGTTTATGCCTTATTCTTGTTTATTCTGCTAGGTGGGTTCATGTTACTTCATCCTAAAGTAATTTTAGCACAATCAGCCTGTACCAGTATAAGTGGATGTACTTTTCGAGGTTTCGAAGATGTCTCTTTCCCTAAGTTAGGCTGTTCAGGTACCAGAACCTTTTATGATTGTTCAGGTACTACCTGTTATCAAGACTCTGCCACCTGTACCACCAAACAGGCTGTTTGTAATAATCCTCCCAGTACAGGAGATAATTATAACTGTGTTAAATTTTGTACTGATTTAAAAAATACTCCAGGTAATTGTTGTGCTGATGGTACACCTGTATCCCAATGTGGTGATCCACCAGCTGAACATTGTACTGATTATTATAATGTCTGTGTTAACAGCTATTGTGAGGGTGCTGGAGGAGGATCAAATTATACCTGTCCTTCTCCCCAGGAATGTATCTCTCCTCCTGATGCTAAGGCACATCAGTGTATCACCCCAGCAGTCTGTACCAATCCTGATCCTTCTGCTGTAGCTTGTGGCTCAACCTATACTCCCATTGACTGTAGCAATCCCCAGACTGTAACAGGTACCTCCTGTCCTGCTGATGAAGTATGTAGTAATAATATATGCAAACCCCTCTGCCCTGCTGGACAATCTATAGCAGGATCTGTGTATTCTTGCCAGGATGGTTCTGCTTGTCCTTCACTCTATACCCAGGATACTAGTTATAGCTGTGCTGCTTCCCAAGTTTGTTGTAAAAAAGATGCCTGTCCTGTTGGACCTCAGGGTAGTTTAACATACTCCTGCCGGGATGCTTGTACCGGCACCGGAGTCTATACCTCCTATACTAAAGCTTGTGTCTCCCCTAAGGTATGCTGTTACCAGGGTAATACCCCTCCACCTGCTACTACTGATGCTCCCACTACTACTACAAGTACTACTACAAGCACAGCCACTTTCAAATGTGATGGTATCTGGGCCCAGCAGCCACAAACATGTACCAGTGGGGATTGCAATGTTAACCTGGGAGCCAACTATTCCGGGAGTAGGACTTCCCCAATCCAGCAATGCTGGAGTAAAGACGGGGTATCCTGGGGCTGTAACACAGACTCCCAGGCCACCTCCCATGCTTTCCCTTGTGGCCAGACCTCACAAGTTACTATGACAGCCAAAGAAAACTTTAACTCACAAACTAATACTGCCGGAGTACAATCCACCTGTCCTAATGCCAGTATCACCCCTACTTGCGGCTCAGGTCCTCCTCCACCTCCTTCTCTTGGACCTTTGGTTTGTTTTAGAGGTGATACTAATTGTGCTATCACAGGTATGGGTTATTGGCATGCAGACGGCTCAGGCTGTCTTTGTCACTGTGCTCCTGGTGAGAATTATACTACTGCCAATATTTATGACCAGCAGCATCTGGGAGGAGTCTGTTTTCAGGAAAACACATCACAACCTCCTCCACCTACCCCAGGCAACCAGGGAATTGTGGGCAGTTACTGGATTAAAAATACAGACGGGACTTTAACCAAAACTCCCCAGCCATACCAGACAGGTACCCTGTTTCCGATGTTTTACTGGATCTATTCTCCCAGCGGCAGCTATACTGCTGCCAACGGCGGCTACTGTGGTAAACTCACCACTCTTAATGGAGACAAAATCTGTTATCAGGATGCATATTATGGGGTAGGAAACCCTGACCTGGCCTACTGGGCAGTGGCAGACCCTTATTCTATTGGCGGTAATAACCAGCAGTTACAACTGTACTCCTGGCCTGATGGTTTTAAACCAATTGGCTTCTATACTTACCAGTCAGTAGAAGCAGTAGAACAGAGAACTGATTATAGGTGTATTGATACCAGCTGTGGCACCTCTGGCAGACCTGACTGCATGGACTGCGGAGGCACAACCTGTTCTTCTGCTGATGGTGATTGTACAACTGATACTTATGATGTTCGCTGGGGTTGTGTATTCAATGATGGTGTGGGTGGCCATGGAGCAAGATCTTATGGCAGTCTGGGCAGCTTGACTAAAAATCAGATCAACACAGTGACTAATTTTTGTGCTCCGGATAATGGCAGTTATGCCAGGGTAGATCTGGTTTTTGAAAAAGATCCTTCCCCCCAAGCTTGTTCTATGCTTTTGCCAACTACCAGCTGTAATGGCACCTTCCCGGTTATTAACTTAAGCTGGACCAGCTCGCTTAATGCCTTAAGCTATGATGTGTACCGCTCAATTGATAATGGAGTAACCTATTCTTTGCTGGCAAATGTACCAACCAATCAGTTTGCCAATACTAATGTCACTCAAAATGTCACATATTATTATAAAGTAACTGCTAAAAATACTTATGGCAGCAAGGATTGTACCCCTCCAGTATCTGCCCAAGCCTATACTTGTGATGCAACTCCTCCTAATATCTTTTTAAGCTTTACCCGCTCAAGCTCCGGCTGTTATGATAGTAAAACCTGGCCTGCTAATTTTGAGGCTGCTGCCTCAGTTTCTCCTCCTTCCACTGTCTCAACTGTGACCTTTACCCTAACTCCGGTAGCCCCAACTGTGGGCAGTGCCCAAATCTATACAGGCACTTTGCAATCCGGCAGCAGAAATGAAGGTATTTGGAGACCAACCACTGCAATACCAAAGCCAAACCTGGGCACTTATACTATCCAGGCTACAGCTACCACCCAGTCAAACATCTCAACCAGCAGCACTATTGATAACCTTGGTGTCCTTCTCAGCTGCACCAGCCCCTGGTTAGAAACTACCGGGGGTGATATTTATTCCGGAGTTAGTATTAATTTACCTGCTGGACCACCCCAAACACCATGAAAAGTATAATATTTATAATTTTTATATTTATAACTGTTATAACCTTCAATGCTTTTTTTACATCCTTGCCTTTTTCGGCAAGCCATTCTAATTTTGCCGGCAGCGGATCTAAAACTATATCTTTTGGCCCGCCGTCCCTATCTAAATACCAAAATCCCGCCTCAGATACGCTTTTTCCCAGATTGCTTTCTGCCAAAATTGCATAAATATAAAGCTGAAGCGCATCCTGCTCATCATTTGCTCCTGTTTTAAAATCTATAACATGCAAAGATCCATCCTCAAACTGCCCTATATAATCAAAGTTTCCGATCAGTATCACATTATCTACTAGATTATACTTTGGAAAAGTTACCCCCTGAGCTGCTTTTTCCAGTACCTGCCAATTTTTGACAAAGTTTTCAATCATTGCCAAACCTCTCCTGCCAAAATTTCCTTCTTCTTCATCTGAAGAAAATCCTCCTCTTTTTTTCCGAAATTTAAGCCATAAGTTCCTGAATTTTTCTATAGTTTGCTCCAAAGTTGGTTTTTCAGGCTCATCCAAAAACCATTTAACGCTGTCATGCACAACAGAGCCTAAAGAAAGATGAGGGGAAGCTACCTGCAATCTGTAGTTATTCTTAGGATCTTTGTATAAATCTTTCAGATAATACGACCGGGGACACTTCAAAAAATCCTTTAAAGAAGTATAGGAAAGATAAATGGGATTTTTAATAAATTCTTGTTTAGACTTAATGAGCATAGTCCAAATTGTATCTCTAAATTTGTTAGAATACTACCATGATAATTTTAGGCATAGAAACTTCTTGTGATGAAACTGCAACTGCAATATTACAAAAAGATAAGGACCGGATAATTATTTTGTCCAATGTGGTGGCTTCTTCTGCGTCTTTACAGGCAAAATATGGAGGGATTATCCCAGAACAAGCTGCCAGGGAACAGATTAAGGCTATTATCCCTGTTATAGAAAAAACAATTGAAAATAGTAAATTGAAAATTGAAAATTTAGACGCTATTGCTGTTACCTTTGGCCCAGGCCTTATTGGGTCACTTTTGGTAGGAGTTGAGACAGCCAAAACTTTAGCTAAGATCTGGAATAAACCTTTAATTCCTGTTAACCATCTCTTAGGCCATTTCTATGCAAATTGGATTGATGTAGCCCCTCCCAAATTTCCCTATCTTGGGTTACTTGTTTCAGGTGGGCATACTGATTTAGTTTTATTTACAGACCATGGTAAGTACAAATACCTGGGTGGAACCAGGGATGATGCTGCCGGAGAATGTTTTGATAAGTGCGCCAGGTTGCTTGGGCTGCCATATCCGGGTGGGCCTGAAATCAGCAAATTAGCTGCAAAGGGTGACCACAGTAAATTCAAATTGCCAATACCTATGACAGGCAGCAAAGACTTTGATTTTTCCTATTCCGGGCTTAAGACCGCTGTGGCAAATATGATTAACTATAAACGATTAACTATAAACGATAAACAAGATTTAGCAGCCTCCATAGAAGAAACAATAGTAATTTCTTTAATTGAAAAGATTATTAAAGCAGTCAAAAAATATAATATTGATCAAATTATGATTGCAGGAGGAGTTGCTGCTAATCAAAAATTAGTTTCTAGACTAAAAACTATTAGCCATAAACTAAAAACTATTTTACACGTCCCCCCACCAAATCTTTGTACTGATAACGGTGCCATGATTGCTTCAGCTGGATTTTTTACTAACCCCATTCAAAATCCTTTTATCTTACAGGCTGATCCAAACCTAAGCTTGACAAATGATTAAACTTGAGGTACATATGCACTTGTATATGGCTAAACCTGAGTTTGATTTATTTACTGCATTGGATACACATGCCAGCGAGCTGGAAAGATTAAGTTGGCAAGGAACATTTGGTAACTATATTGATATTATCAAAACCCGCCCCAGTTTAGCCAGAACTTCTCACCGAACCTTGTTTGATATAGTTACAGCTTCTGGCACAGAACCTCTACCAGATGGCACCAAGAAATATCCTTTTTTTGAAACAGGAGAAAATGCAATATTTGGACTGGAGAAACCTTTGGCAAATTTGGTTGGTATTTTAGAAGCTGGCGCCCATGGACTGGAACCCAGGAAAAGAATTTTGTTATTAATGGGCCCTCCTGGGGGGGGCAAATCCACGATCGTATCTGCTTTGAAAAGAGGTTTAGAAAGATTCTCAATGACTGATGAGGGAGCAACCTATGCTATTACAACTTGTCGGATGAATGAGGATCCATTACACCTCATCCCAAGAGAACTTAGGCCTCAATTTGAGGAAAACCTTAGTGTACACATAGAAGGTGATTTATGTCCTGATTGTAATTCTAAATATGGTGATCCTGCTAATTTAAGAGATGTCCCGGTAAGAAGAATCTTTTTTTCAGAAAAAGATCGGATAGGTATAGGAACTTTTATGCCGTCTGATCCAAAGTCTCAGGATATGTCTGAGCTTGTTGGCAGTGTTGATTTTTCTCAACTGGCAGAACATGGCAGCGCATCAGATCCCAGGGCTTACCGCTTTGACGGGGAATTAAATGTGGCCAACAGAGGAATAATGGAGTTTCAGGAAATACTTAAATCAGATGAGAGATTTTTATATATATTACTTGGTTTGGCTCAAGAACAAGTAATTAAAACAGGTAGATTCGCCAATATTTCAGCTGATGAAGTTGTTATTTCTCACACAAATCAAGGAGAGTATGATAAGTTTGTGACTGAACCAAAATTTGCTGCATTAAGAGATAGAACCTTGGTTATTCCAGTCCCCTACAATTTAAGAGTCACTGCTGAAACACGAATTTATGAAAAGCTTATTAAGCAAGGCGACTTTACCAGTCATATTAATCCTAATACACTGCGGGTAGCAGCTACTTTTGCAGTTCTGTCCAGACTTGAACCATCTAAGAAAGCTGTTGATAATAAGAAAAAACTTAAGATTTATGATGGCGAGGATGTTGACGGAGTCAGCTTAAAGGATGCTAAAGACCTCAGAGATGAATTTCCAAACGAAGGAATGAGCGGAGCCAGTATTTCTCCCAGGTATGTGATTGACAGTTTATCAACAGCTTTAATTAAAGGTAACAAGAACTGTTTAACTCCGATTGATGCTCTGCGGGCGCTTAGGGATGGGTTAGATGCCCATCCGCACACCAGAGATTTGCCTCAAGATAAAAAGGAGGCTATGAAAAATCTAGTGGATGATGCCAGGGGTGAATATGATGATATGGCTAAAAGAGAAGTCCAAACTGCATTTATAACTGCCTTCAGTGATTCAACCCAAACTATGTTTGATATTTATGTCACTAATATAGTAGCTTTTTGTAACAACAATAAGGTAACAGATCCGATAACAGGTGAAGAAAAAAGGGCTGATGAGAAGCTAATGAGACCTATAGAAGAAGCGATCGGTATTGCTGAGACCGGCAAGAAAGATTTTAGGGAGGAAATTATCAGAAGAATTGGCACTCTTGCTACAATGGGTCACAAGTTTTCCTATGCTTCTCATCCCAGGCTAAAAGAAGCGCTTGAAAAGAAACTGTTCGCTGATCTAAAAGACATAGTCAAAATCACAACTACTGTTGTAAATCCAGATCCCCAGCAACAACAAAGACTTGATAATGTCACAGACAGGCTTATTAAAGAAAAGGGTTATTGCCCAACCTGCGCAAATGAAATGCTCAGATACGTAGGCAGTAACCTGTTAAGCAGGTAATCTTATTATAATAAATATGCCTTATATTGAACAGCGTGTCTTTATATCCAGAGAAGATTATTCTTTGCGCCGAAGCGGGCCTAAAAATGCAGCCAGGCATGACGAAAAAGTAAAAGATGCCATCAAGGGCAATTTAGACCAAATAATATTTGACGGAGCTATCATAACTGCTGACCCCAAATCTAAAAAAAGAGTGCGGATTCCTTTGCGGTCATTAATACTCCCTCACATTATCCATAAAGAAAGTAAAGATGGGGTCGGTTCCGGGCCAGGCGATGTTGGCGATGTCATTAGTACTGAACCGGGACAAGGATCCGGACAAGGGGCAGGCCAGACACCCGGACAAGAGACTTATGAAACAGAGATCTTGCTTGAAGATTTACAAGCATTGGTTTTTGCAGATTTAGGATTGCCATTCTTAAAGCCAAAGCAGCATCAGCAGCTTGAAACAGATACTATTCTTTTTGATGATGTTAGGGCAAAGAAAACACCCGGTAATCTGGATATTTTTCGGACACTTACGGAAAACATGAAACGGAATGCCATTGAAGGCGGTGAGGCAAGAATCTTTGGTATTAGGCCGGAAGATTACCGTGTTAGAACCTGGAGAAATGAGGTCAGACAAGAAAACGCTGCAGCGGTAATCTTTAAAAGAGATTTTTCCGGATCAATGGGTCCGGTGGAAACTTATCTTGTTCAAGCCTTTGGCTGGTGGACTGTAGCCTTTTTACGTTCAAAATACCCAAAAGTAGAGACAGCTTTTATTGTCCATGATACACAAGCCTACGAGGTTTCTGAATCAGATTATTTTCGCAGGAATGACGGAGGAGGAACAACTTGTTCTTCGGCTTATGTGTTAGAACGTGAGATTATTGATAAACGATTTTCACCAGACAGGTATAACGTCTATTCTTTGCATTTTTCAGATGGGGACAACTGGAATAACGACGATCAAAAATGTGTTGGTTTGGTTCGCGAGATGCTGGGTTTAGGAGTTGCCCAGGTTGGTTTTATCCAAGTTGCTTCAAGTAGCAACAGCAGTCTAAGAACAGCTTTAACAGCCGGCATTCAGCATGACAGATTTGCAGCAATTGTTGTGCCAGACAAAAAAGCAGTCCTGCCGGGTTTGAAAGCTTACTTTAACGCACAAAAACAATTTGCTGCCTGATTAAATATGGCTACACCAGAAAGTTTTGGAAGATTAGAACAACGACTAGGTCAGGTTTGGGAAATTGCCCAACATTTTAATTTAGACCCATTCCCCACTCATTTTGAGATAATCCCTCCTGAAATAATGCATGAAATTGGTTCTACCGGCTTGCCTGAACGCTTTTCGCATTGGACACATGGCAAAACTTACCGCCAATTACAAACCAGGTATAATTATGGTCTAAGCGTGATCTATGAAGTTGTGATAAACAGTGACCCTGCCCTGGCTTTTCTGCTGGAAAATAACTTTGATGTTGAGAATACTACGATTATGGCACATGTTTTAGGACACACTGATTTCTTCAAACATAATTATCACTTTAAAAAAACGCGTAAAGATCTACCCCATGCTGCAGCAATTAGCGCTGCCCGAATTAGGGATTACGAATTTAAATATGGCAGAGAACCGGTTGAGCAATTCTTAGATGCTGCTTTGTCAATTGCCGAACATATTGATCCATTTCAGGCTACCCGACTGCCAAAAGAAGATCAGCTGGCAAAGTGGAAAGCCGAATATGAGGAGGGTCAAAAACCCAAGACAGGTATGGGTGAATTTGACGATCTTTTTGAAAAGTCTCCTTCAAAGGATGCTGGTATCACAAAAGAAGAACATCAGCCAATGCCTATTCCTCTTCAGCCGGAAAAAGATTTAGTTGGTTTTATTGCTGATTTTGCACCTTATTTGGAGGATTGGCAAAAAGATATTTTACATATTGTCAGGATGGAATCTTCATATTTTCATCCCCAGGGCCGGACTAAAATTATGAATGAAGGTTATGCTACTTATTGGCACAAAATAATAATGAGGGAGATGTCAGACAAAGGATTTTTGGATCAGGAAGAGCAAATAAAATGGATAGCTATGCACACAGGAGTTATTACTCCAACTCTTAAAGGGTTAAATCCTTATTACTTTGGTATGAAGATGTTTGATTTTATTGAAGATTATCATAACGGAAATTTAGAGGATGCGGAAAAAAGATGGTTAGACAAAGAAAAACTGCCTGTTTTTCCTAAATATAAAGGTGAGTATGTTGGAAGTCCAGGAAACAAAATGGTTAGGGAAATAATGAAGGGTGATGATGACCAATCATTCATCAGAAACTATTTCAATAAAATTCCAGCCGATAGGATGGGCATGTATGTTTATGAGGAACTAGCAGAAGCTGGTCAGAAATTAACAATCATTGCAGACAGAGGCTGGGAAAGGATCCGTGAAAGATTGGTTGCTTCAATGAATAATGATGGTAATCCTTATTTAGTAGTAACTGATGCTAACCATAACAGGAATCAATCCCTGTATATTAAACATTTGTACGAAGGACGAGAATTAGAATTAAAATATTTGGAAAAAACCTTCCCGCACCTACATACTTTGTGGGGAAGACCTGTCTACGTTGAGACTGTTGTTGGCGGGAATAGAGTAATTTTTTCTTATGACGGCAAACAAATATCCCAAACTGCTTAAAACATATTTCTGTTAAAATTACCTTATGGACAAGGTTTATGACCAGACAAAAATAGAAAACAAATGGTATAAAATCTGGGAAGAAAAAGGTTATTTTAAAGCTGACCCTAACTCCTCTAAAAAACCATATGGAATTCTAATGCCTCCTCCAAATGTGACTGGAGCGCTCCATATAGGACATGCTATGGAACATTCAATTATGGACGCCATAGCCCGTTTTAAAAGAATGCAGGGCTTTGATGTGCTACTTCTTCCGGGAGTTGACCATGCCGGAATTCAATTTGAGGGAACTTTAAATAAACTCTTAGAAAAAGAAGGGCTATCTAAGCAAAAGTTAGGTCGGGAAGCTTGGTTGAAAAGAGCCTGGCAGTTTAAAGAGCAATCTTATAAATCTGTTTCAGAAACCTGGAGAATGATGGGGCTTTCAGCTGATTGGTCAAGAGAGGTTTTTACCCTGGATCCAAAAGCAGGCAAAGCTGTTTTAGAAGAGTTTAAAACTTTTTGGGACAAAGGTCTTCTTTACAGCGGAGCATATATTGTCCAGTGGTGTCCCAAAGACCAAACAGCAATAGAAGATGTAGAGATGGAATATGAGGAAAGAAAAGAAAAACTCTACAAAGTCAGCTATAAAGTACTAGCTAATAAAGGCAACCGATATATCACTGTTGCTACTGCAAGACCGGAAACCATAGCAGCTGATGTAGCTATAGCTATTTACCCAAATCATCCACAGTATCAAGATCTGGTAGGTCAAAAAGCGGAAAATCCTTTCACTCATACCAGGATACCTATTATTAAAGATGAGCGGGTTCAGAAAGATTTTGGAACAGGAGCTTTAAAAATAACACCTGGACATGATTTATTAGACTTCGAAATAGGTAAAGATCATAACTTGCCTATAATTCATGTTGTTGGCAAAGATGGGCGTATAACAGAAAATGATCCAAAATTTACAGGTTTAAAAGTTCTTGAAGCAAGAGCGGAGGCTGCCAAATTTTTAGCAGAAAAAGGCCATATAGATATCGGGAAAACCGAAGATTACACTCACTCTGTACCAGTTTGCGAAAGGTGTAAAACCACTATTGAACCTCTTATTTCTGAGGAATGGTTTGTTAAGATGAAACCTTTAGCTGATAAGGCACTAGAACGAATTGATGAGATTAATTTTGTGCCAAAAAATTATCAGCGGATTTTATCTGATTGGATAAAAGAAATTCATGATTGGTGTATCTCAAGACCTCTGTGGTGGGGATATAGAATCCCTGTCTGGTATTGCCAGAAATGTAATCCAAACCACGAGATTGGCAAAGACAAAGATATGGTTATTTCTCTTGAAAACCCGGGAAAAACCTGCCAAACTTGTAAAGAGAAGCATTGGGTTCAAGATGAAAAACTTTTAGATACCTGGTTTTCCTCAGGCCTTTGGCCCATGGCCACACTGGGTTGGCCGCAAGATTCAAAAGAATTTAACAAATATTATCCTTGGGATTTTGAAACATCTGCCGGAGAAATTAAATACCTGTGGATAGCCAGAATGGTCATGCTTGGTTTATATCTGACAGATCAAATTCCTTTTAAAAACATGTTTTTTCATGGGATGATCAGAGATTTACAAGGTAGAAAGTTCTCTAAATCTTTGGGAAATGGTATTGATCCAAATGACCTGCGGGCTCAGTGGGGTACAGATGCAACCAGGATGGCCTTATATAGTTACTCAGCTCCGGGCAGAGATGGAAAAGCTTCTAAACAGACTATGGATGAGAGAGCCAGGAATTTTAGGAATTTTGGTACCAAGCTTTTCAATATCGCGCGTTTCGTAGTAGATCTTAAACCAGAAGATGCTAAAACTGAACTTAAATTTGACCACAAAGATGATAAGTGGATTAAAGAACAACTAGATAAAACAGCTAAAATCATGACAAAGAATATTGAGGATTTCCAGCTGCACTTGGCCACAGAAACTTTATATGAATTTATCTGGCATCAGTTTGCAGATAAATATATTGAATCAACTAAGGAAAGAAGAGCGAAAGCCCAACCTGTTTTAGAGTATGTTTTCAAAACCTCTTTAGAGCTTTTGCACCCGTTTATGCCTTTTATAACAGAAGAGTTATGGCAAAAGCTGCCTCACCAAGGCGAATCTCTCATGCTTGCTAACTGGCCAACTGATCACTAATCCTGCCATGAGTAATAAGCCATCTGGCAAATTTTAATCTGTTATTCCCTATCTTAACTCCATCAGTTCTCCTGCCTTCCTGCACCTCATCCCAAAGCCTGACAAGTCTCACTATATCGCCAGTTCTTGGCAGCCAACCATTAGCTAGACAAGTATCCAGACAGGCTTGTCCCTGAGGGAGATGGCTAAAAAGCCTTTCATCAAACTTAGAAATCCTGGAGTGGTTGATCACATACCTTTCCCTCAGCTTATTAGGATCTTCCCCCAGCATTAAAATTCCCAACTCTCCTAAATTAAACCTATATGGGATCCTGCCATCAAACCTCACTTGCCCATCTTCATAGCCTAAATGAACCTGGTTTTTCTCCTCAGAAATTTCACCTTTTATGCTCCGGCCATCTTTTTTAAATGAAGAAAAAACTCCTCTGTCATAGGTGGCAATATCAAAATCTGTCTTGTCTTCTCTTCTGGATATATTTACTTGCCCAACTTGATCCATAGAATCAGGATCATAAGAGCGGAAACATAAAGCTACTACCAAAAAACTGCCCCTATCAAAAGGGTAACAGATGGCTGCTTTCATAATCCTCCTGCCAATAAATGAGGTTTCCCTGATAGTTTCCGATCCATTTTTGGGCCATCTTTCAAATGCCTTTGTTGAGGTTTGGAAGTTTATTACAGTTTTCTTATACTGTTTATTACCAGCGCTAAAACTGCTTTTTGCCCCACTCTGCAAATCATCATACAAAGTTCTGGCTTGTTTTTCTATATCAGCCCGCTTTCCTTCAAATGGGTCATTTTCAACTGGTAAAGACATATGTTTATCTTAGACAGGAAACAAAAATTAAGTCAAGTGGGCATGATTAACGCAAATTCAACGCAAATACACCGCACTACTCAGCAGGTTTCTCTTCAGCAGGAGCCTCAGGAGCTGGTTGCTCTGCTTCAGCTGGTGTCTCACCCTCGGCTGGTGCAGTTTCAGCAGCTTGAGCAGCCTGCTCAGCTGCCTGCTCTTGCAAAAGCTTTTCCATCTCAGCAGACACTGCCGGAGCAAGTTTAACTACAATTTCATCTTCTGCTGCATGAATAGTTAATTTATTTCTATCATAGTTTAGTTGGCCCATGGTGATAGCATCATCAATTGCTTTAAGAGTTGAAATATCAACCTCTATTTTTTCTACAAAATCAGCAGGCAAAGCTTCCACTTCTACCTCATTAATGGTTTGCAAAACAATAGCCTCTCCCAAATGAACAGCTTCCGGCTGCTCGCCTATTAGAACCAAAGGCACCGGTACTTTAACTTTTTGGGTTAGATTAACCTGAAAAAAATCAATATGGATAGCATCTCCACTAACCGGATCATATTGGACTTCTCTTATTAAGACTGGCCTGACTTTTTCAGCGCCAATTTTTAAATCAATTAGACCTGTTTCTCCGGCCAGGTGGAATATTTTCAAAAAGTCTTTGCCTAAAACAGTAACAGACTCTGTTTCCAGCCCTTTACCAAAAACGTGGCCTGGTAACTTACCATTTTTTCTTAACTTCTTAACTTTTTTACCCAAAAGGGTTCTCTCATCAGCATTCAAAGATAATCTGTCCATATGATTATGATCTTGTGTAATTTACCACAAAGGAGGCTCAACATTCAAGGTCTGCTAAATTCCAGCTGAAAAGTTTTATCAGTTGATAAATCTGTTTGATAAAAAGTGATAAAATCATTTAGATGAAAAAGAAGCAGGAAAACTTCGCCTTTATAGATAGTCAAAACTTAAATCTTGGAGTTCGCTCTCAGGGTTGGATTTTGGATTTTGCCCGCTTCAGAGTTTACCTTGAAGAAAAGTATCATGTACAGAAAGCCTTTTTGTTTATTGGTTTTATTGATGGTAATCAGATATTGTACACTTATCTACAGGAAGCAGGGTATATTTGTATTTTTAAACCTACGGTGGTAATTACTAAAAACAAGAAGATAAAGGTTAAAGGAAATGTAGACGCGGAACTTGTTTTGCACTCTATGATTGAATATTCGCATTATGAAAAGGCTGTGATTACTTCTGGTGATGGTGATTTCCGTTGCTTAGTTGAGTATTTAGATCAGAAAAACAAATTGCTTAAAATAATCGTTCCTAATAAAAAATATTCATCACTACTTAGACAATACAGCCACTATATTGTTAATATTGATTTATTGAAAGAAAAACTACAAAGAAGAAAGAAATAAAGAAGAGAGGCATTCCCTCGGAACGAAACCCTTTGGTAGTCCTCTCATCGTGATGAAAATATATTATCATAAACCCCCCAAGAATACAAATCAGCTCAAGAGAAATAGTTACCGGCGCAGTTCCAGCTGAAAAGTTTTATCAGTTGATAAATCTGTTTGAATATTTATCTCCTGCGGCCCTATCTCCTGAGGCTGGTTTGAGACTACTTTCATATTCAAAGGGTAAGTAAGCGCCCAGGTAAACGGATCTTTTAAAGTACCTGCCTGCTTGACTACATCCAGTCTATAGGTAGCTTTACTGTTTTTAAAATCCAGTTTTATAGGTGTCTGGTAATCCAGTACCAGAGTTTTTTGTTCTTTCGGCAAAAGC
>Ga0209541_10010370_pt1 | contig 14863 bp, 13 predicted proteins | sample RifCSPlowO2_01_FD_184027 | JGI IMG/M metagenome (GOLD analysis project Ga0209541, IMG submission 184027) | Groundwater microbial communities from Rifle, Colorado - Rifle CSP2_plank lowO2_0.1 (SPAdes) (version 2) | ecosystem: Environmental > Aquatic > Deep subsurface > Groundwater | place... | reverse complement strand
ACTAAAACATCTGGTCAAAAGAAAAATGCAAAGTATACAAAGAAAGAATGGATTAGTAACATCTTTTTTTATTAATACTTATGTGTTATAAGTAGCGCAGTTATCTATAAAAGAAAAAAGGTAGAAAATTAAAATCCTGCATTCATACTTTTTTTAATTAATTTTATAGGCTGTTGAGATAATGAGAGAATAGAAAATTATATATACTTTTTTGTATGATTATAGAAACTATGAAAGTTATTGTTGCAAATCCGCCATGGCCAGGACAAGGTTATGGGACTAGAAGTAATGTTCGTTGGCCTCATAGAAGGGGTGATAAGGTTCTTACTTATCCTATTTATTTAGCTTATGCTACAGCAATGTTAAAACAAGACGGGTTTGAAACCTGGGGAGTAGATGCTGTAGATAAAGAGTGGGGGATTAGTGAATTTGTTGAAAAAGTAAAAGAGTATAAACCCGCTGTATTGTTCATGGAGGTTTCAACACCTTCTATTGTTTATGATCTAGAAACTGCACAAAGAATTAAAGAGGAGGTTGGATGTTTAATTGTATTTTGCGGGCCTCATTTGAATTTTTTTCATGAAAAGACTATTAGAGATTATAATTTTGTTGATATTGCAATAAGAGATGAATTTGACATTAAGATAAGAGAGATCTGCAGGGCTTTAAGCGATGGAAAATCTTTAGGCACTGTTCCTGGGATTACATATAGAGAATTTGGAAGAGTGATTGTTAATAGTTCTAAACAATTTGAAATTAATTTAGATGAATTACCTTTTCCAGACAGAGATGATTTTCCAATTGAAAGTTATATCCAGGGATTTTATTGCGGAAAAAGAACTGCTATGATGATTCAAAGCAGGGGGTGCCCTGCAAGATGCACTTTTTGCATCTGGCCACAGACAATGACAGGACACCAGCATAGGAGAAGAAGCGCTAAAAATGTTGTTGATGAGATGGAATATTTAAAACAGAATTATGGTGTTGATGAAATATTTTTTGATGATGATACTTTTATAATTGATAAAAATGCAGGGATGGAACTTTTGGATGAGATGATAAAAAGAAAAGTTAACCTGCCTTGGATGTGCATGTGCAGAGTAAATAGTGTAGATGAAGAGATATTAGCTAAGATGAAAGGAGCTGGATGCACACAAGTTTATTATGGTTTTGAATCTGGGTCACAAAAAATTTTAAATTCAATTAAAAAAGGAGCAACACTAGAGCAGGCTTTAAAAATTGTCAGGGTTACACAAAGAATAGGAATGTATGCTGCAGGGAGTTTTATTATTGGATTACCAGATGATGACATGAATACAATAAATGAGACTATAGAATTTGCAATTAAATTAAAGGCGAATTATGTTCAATTTGTTCTGGCAGAGGCTTTACCAGGGACTGAAATGTATGATTTTGTTGTAAGCAATAATTTACTAAAAATCAATTCATGGTCTGATTTAGACGGGACACATGGAAGCATGCTAAGGACAAAATATTTGACAAACAAAGAATTAAAAGGAATGATAAGAAAATGTTATTTGAAATATTATACAGCACCTAGTGTTGTTTTTGAAAACTTAAGAAAATTAAGAAGTACAAATGATGCAAGAAAATTAGTAAGAGGTGCAAGTTCTGTAATTTCAAGGGTTTTATTTTATAAGGATTAATTTTATAAATATATATAAGGATCTAATTTTATATTTTGTTAAAACTTCAAGTGATTTTCATGAAAACTTTAACTTTAGTATCTAATGAGTATCCTCCTTTATCTTTTGGTGGGGGGGGAAATACAGCTAGGTTATTAGTTAAAAAATTAAAAGAAACTGAAACTAAAGTTAATTTAATTACTGTAAAATTTGGAAGATATTCTGGGCTTTCCAATATAGAACAAGATGGAAATGCAACAATTTATAGAATAGATATGAGTAATTTTTTTTTGAATAAAATATATAAACCCCATTTAGCTTTATTTGCAAAACTTCCATTTTTTTCATATATTAATAAAAAAATATTTAAAGAAAGTGACATAGTTCATGTTTTAAGTTTTAGAGATGCTGCTTTTTTACCTAAATTTGGCAAGAAATTAGTTGTTAATGTAAATGACCCTTATGCTGCTTTAGTAGGATTAAATCCATTTAAATATTATCCTGGAAAGGGAAGATACAGAAAATACTTGAATTACAGGTTTTTCAGAATCCTTGATAAAAGGTCTCTTAATAAATGCGATTATTTTACAACTACTGCAGAATATGCTAGAGAAATAATTACTAAAGAATATGGCTTAGACAAGAGCAAAGGCAGATGCGTTCATAAAGGGGTTGATGTTTCTGAATTTAAAGGAGAATATGAAAAGGACATTGACATTTTGTTTATAGGCTCAAGATTTGTAGAAAAAGGTGCTGTAGAACTTATACAATCTGTTAAAAAATTAAAAGAAAATTATCCAAAAATAAAATGTGTAATGATAGGTGGGAGTTCAAAAATAGACATTAATTACAATGATTTAATTAGTTCAAATGGTTTAAGAAATAATATAGAAATAAAACCGTTTTTAGACAATAAAGAGATTATAAAATATCATCTGAGATCTAAAATAAATATATTGCCCACAAAAATAGAATCATTAGCACAAGTTTTGCTTGAGGCTATGGCAGCAAAAGTTCCTATAATCACAACTGATGTTGGGGGAAACAGCGAGGCAGTGACTCATGGTGAAAATGGCTTTTTAGTCAAAGTAGATGATATTAATTCAATTGTAAAATATGCTAAACTTTTATTAGATGATGAAAAACTAAGAAAAAAAATGGGACAAAATGGATATAAAAAAGTTTTAGAACATTTTAATGTTGACAGGATGATAAATGATTATATGAATATTTATAATAAAGTTTTAAATGAATAAAAGAAATGGCAAATATTATTTATATAATTTTAATAATCTTTGTAAATTTTATCAGCACTATTTTTGTAAGCTTAAGATACAGGTCTGTACTAGGTTGTTTAGAACAAAAAATAAGCAGGACAAGTGCCTTTATTATATTCTGCATTTCAAGCACTATAAACTATTTAATACCATTTAAAGGCGGACTTTTAGTGGGGGGGCCAACAAGCGCAAAGATAAGAGAAAATATAAGCATTAAAAAAAGCGCGATAATCCTAGTTTTTGAGCAATTATTTGAGGCAATGTGGCAGTTAACATTTGTTTTGTTTGCACTTTTTTTTACAGGAGATAAATTTTTTAATAATAATTTTTTTAATTTTTTTAATATTATAATCCTAATATTGTCAATAATTATTGTAATTTATTTTATTATTGATTATAATAAATTAATAAAAATACTTGTTAAGGTTTATTCTTTTTTTCCAAATAGATTAAAAAAGATTATAAGCAAATTTGTTTTAAAAGAGAATGCAGAAGAAATATTTAATAGTTTAAAGTTATTATTAACAAAAAGAATTTTTATTTTAAAATATTTTTTAAGGACAGTTATTATAATCTTGTTTACACCATTAAATTTGTTTTTTATTATGATTGCATTTTCTTTTTACATTAATTTTTATTATGTACTTATTATATTTTGGGTTAGTTTTATTCTTGGAAAATTGAGCGGACTTCCTGGGGGACTAGGAGTTCGTGATGTTACAATAGGCGCTTTTTTAGTGAAGCTAGGGATTTCAACATCATCAGCTGTAAAAATTGTTTTTATACACAGGATATTAAGTCTCTTCCCTGTTATTCCTGTTGGAATTATTTTTTTATTGGTTTTTAGCAAGGGCAAATTAAAACCTATTTATGACAAGCTATTTTTGTAAAGAACTGTTTTCTTAAGATACATTGAACCTTGCCTTACATAACGTTTTAAATCTTCAAAACTTCTGACTTTTTTGAATAGTGCTTTTGCGATGTAATTTGGCCTGAAATAAAATTCTCTATATGCTTCTCTTTGTGCTTTCTTAAGCCATTCTCTTGTAATTCCTTCTGGGGCATATACTGGATTATTGGCATGGCCTGACATATTATCAAAATCTTCTGAAAAAAACTGGCCACCACTCTCAATAGCAAAATCATAAAACTCTGTACCTGGATATGGCACTGGAAGACTGAACTGGACTCCGTCCAAAGGCAAACTTTTGGCAAAATCTATTGTTTCCCTAATTGTTTTTTTAGTATCAGTTGGCAATCCCAACATGAAATATCCTTTTGTGAAAATTCCATTTCTTTGACATTCTCTTAAAACTTTTCTTACATTGTCCAAATTCTGGATTTTTGTTGCTTTGTTGTTTTTTAAAATTTCTATGTTTCCGCTTTCAAGCCCAAACCCAATATACCAACACCCTGCTTTTGCCATTTTTGGAATTATATTAAGTCCATTACCACTTAAACTGGCAATTGTTACACCTGCACATGACCAGGTTATGTCTAGCTTATTTTTAATAATTAAATCACATATTTTTTCTACCCTGTTATTTAAAATTGCAAAATTCTCATCTGTTATATAAAATTCTTTAATTCCAAATTTCTCATGCAAAAATTTCAATTCATTAAATACATACTCTGCAGAATTATATCTGTAACCAGAAATTCTTGAAGAACAAAATAAACATGTGTGCGGGCAACCTCTTGATGTATTAATACTTATCATTGGAAGTCTTTTATACCTGAATGCAGGCTTATACAAATTTAAGCTTGGAAGAAGGTCAAATGCTGGGAATGGAAGATTATCAAGGTCTTTTAATAATTCCCTTTGTTCTGAGCATTTAATCTGATTTTTTTCTTTATATGCTATTCCTTTTATTTTTGAAAATGATTTTTTTTCTTTTACGCTTGAGGATACATCAAGCATTGTAAATTCAGATTCACCAAGCATAACTATATCTATATTATTTTCCTTCAAGAGATTATTGTAATTACTTGTTGCATAAGGGCCACCTATAACAACAAGTATATTTTTATCAATGTTTTTTATTATATTGCTAACTTCTATTGTGATATTATGAAGAACTGGTGAAATACATGCTATACCTACTATGTCTGGTTTTGATTTTTCTAATCTTTCTTTAATTTGATCTTTATTTAATCCAAGGACAGGGCAATCTATAATTTCAACATCAAATTTTCCTATATCCCTTAATACGGAGGCAATATAACAAAGACCTAATGGGGGATATATGGATGTATTTCCCTGCCATCTTATTTCAAATGTCCAAGGTAAATTTATTAGTGTAATTTTCATTTTCATTTAATAATCGTGAAATCCCCATTGTTTGCAATGATTGGGTAAAATACTTATTAATTTATACTTTTCTATTTATAAAGCCAAAGGACACTTATGAGAATTCTTAACTAGAGGAAAATTCTCTAGCTAATTTTTACGCCCTTATCCACATATGTACGTCTACCAGTAGCTCCGATTGTGGATTTTTATCATAGCCAAATAATCTCATTAATCAAGTTTAGGAATTACTTTCGAAGGTACTGTCTACATGGAAAACTTTATAATTTGATTTTGGATACTGAAACACGTACCAAAAAATATTTAAGGGGGTTAGTTTAAATTGGTGTATGGATAATAATCATGAGGTGCTACTTGTAAATCCTTCATTTTGCCAAAAAGGATTTGAATTTTACCAGAATGTACCACCAGACTTAGTTGAATTAGGCTCTTATTTGATTTCAAAAGGGATCAAAGTCAAGCTTGCAGATTGTTCAGTTAGAAATGAATATTTGGATTATGTAAAAGAGCTTGGAAAAAATGTTGTTTTGGTTGGAATAGGTGTTATGAATGCACAAATAAATTCTGCTTTTGAGATAACAGAAGCAATAAGGTCTGTAAACCCAAAAGTAAGATTTGTATGGGGTGGTCCACAAGCAACATTGTATCCAGAACAAACTCTTAGACATGAATATGTGGATTTTATTATAAAGGGCGAGGGAGAAGAACCATTGTATAATCTTTATTTAGCTCTAAAAAATAATACTTCTTTTGAAAATATCTCAGGACTTGGATTCAAAAAACAAGGAAAATTGATTATTAACAAACAGCCTTTATTAATTGATGTAAACAAATTACCTTCTCCTGACTGGAGTTTAATTAGTGAAGAAATGCTAGACAAGTTTAGACATAATAATACACAGATGTATTTTCCAATATCAACAAGCAGGGGATGCCCACATAGGTGTACATTTTGCATAAATGTTGTAACAAATAACAAATGGAGGGGCAAGAATTCTGAAAAAGTAATTAGTGAAATATCTTATGCTTATCATAAATTAGGAATAAGCAAGATTAGAATAAGAGATGAGCTATTTTTTGTAGATCCTAGAAGAGTCAAAGCAATATTAAAAGGGTTAATAGAAAACAATGTAAAAATAAGATGGCAGGCAAACAGCAAGGCAGATTATTTTAGAAGAGGACTAATGGATGCAGAACTTCTTGAACTTATGCAAAAGACTAATTGCGAGGAAATAAACATAGGTGCAGAAAGTGGAAGCCAGAGGATGCTGGACATGATAAAAAAGGACGGAACTGTTGAAGATATTTTAACAACTGCGAAGACACTTGAAAAATATGGGATTAAGGGATTGTATTCATTTATGATAGGGTTGCCTCATGAAACAAAAAAAGAAATGATAGAAACAATTAAAATTATTAAAAAAATAAAAAAATTAAACTCTAATTCAAGCATTCTTGGGCCACAACCTTATAGGCCTTATCCTGGGGGGGAGATGTTTGAGGAGGCTGTTAAACTGGGTTGGAAAGCACCAGAAGAACTTGAAGATTGGCCAAGACTTTATTCAGAAATGGAATTTTCACCAACATCAAAATATTTTCCATGGATAAATGATCCTGTTTTTGTTGATTATTTATTATTATATACAAAATTTGCTTCAAACACATGGGCACAAATAAGGGATAGGTACATATCAAGTGCTACTGCAATAAAAGCACCTAAGATTTTTATTTATGCATTTGCTTTCTGGTGCAAGCTAAGATGGGCTATTGGATTATATGACAAATTTTATGAAATTAAATTATTAGAAAAATATTATAATAGAAAGATAAAAAATAGGCAGCCAGTATCTCAAAATAGCAGTTCTATAGAAGTTAGTGCTGCATCTTAATGTTTTTAAAATTAATAGAAATATTTAAATAGTTTTTATAGCAATTTGATGGGTGGGTGAATTATGAGATTAATTGTTCCGAATAATCTAAAATTATTAGCTTCTAAACTTGGATTGATGCAATATGCTAGATATTTTTATATGAATAAATATTTTGCTGACATGACTAGTGAATATAAAAAATTTCTTTTTACTAAAGATATTCCACTTCCTGATTCTTTGATATGGGAGCCTACAGGTAAATGCAATTTAAGATGCAAGTTTTGCTTTATAAATTTTGATTCTACAACCAAGTTTAAAGAAATGACATTTGAGGATTTCAAAATAATGATAAATAAAATGCCTTTTATCAGACATATAAATATGGTTGGTGGAGAACTAACTTTAAGGCATGATTTAGTTGACATAATAAAATATTGCAAAGACAAGAAAATCCAGGTGAACTTTATAACTAATGCAACAATAATGCCTGAAAAATTAATTAAAGATCTTGGAGAATTTAAAGATATGACTTCTGTTACAGTATCAATTGATGGGCCACAGGAAATACATAATAAAGTAAGAGGTTGGGATATGGCTTACCAAAGAGCAATGGAAAGCATAAGACTAATGAGGAAAGAGGGCATTTTAGTGAATGTTTCTTCTGTTATAACAAAAGACACTATTGTATACTTAAAGGAACTTCTGGAGGAAGTAAAAAAAGCAGGAGTAAATTATATAGAACTTAAAATTGAAAAAATGTATACTAAGGAGACTATAGAAGAAAGTTCCAAAATATTAGGTATAGAAAATACAATTGATAATTTTCCGCTTTCTACAGGAGACAGTGAAATGGCTGATTATTCTTTTGATGAATTAAAAATTGCAATAAATGAAATAAAAGATACATCAAAAAGAATAGGACTGCCTTATGGATTTCTGCCTTTTCCTTTGGCCAAGAAATTAGAACAATATTATTACAGAAAATATAAAACTGAGGATCATTTTTGCAAGCATTTACTTACTCCAAGAATAGATTGTTCTGGCAACTTTGTCTTTTGTTTTGCAATCAAGAAAATATTTGGAAATATATTAGAGCAGTCTTTTGAAGATATATGGTATGGTAAGGAATTAGTAGAATTTAGGAAGAAATTTTTAAGCAGCCCTGTTCTACCAATATGCCAGACATGCGAAAAATTAGTTGTTGTTGAGGAAGAAAAACCAAAAATAAAAGAAGAAAACTTAGTTGTAAATAATTAAGTTATTAGCTTGCAAGGTAAACAAGGGAACGAAGCGACAAACAGTATGACACTGGGATGCTGTCTATTTGAAAGCAATTATTTGAAATCCGTATTTTTCAACATCTTCTTTAGGCCAGAAAGTTTGGCCTTTAGTCTTGGTGACATAAGTAACAGTTTTTTCAATAAATTTACCTGTGTATTCTTTTGTTTTTGGATTCCATTCTTTAAGGACTAAAACATCACCTGGTTTACATTCAAAGTCAGCAAGACGCAATTCATAATTTTTAACACCATCTACAATTTTCTGAAAATATTCTGGCCAAATTTTCTTTTCAATTTTCATAATTTCAATGGTTAGGTGTTAGGGTTTATAAAAGTTGTTTTATGTACACTCTGAATAATATTGCAATTAACTGTTATATTTTTTCAGCTAGAATAAAGACAAAACCGCCTTCTATATTCCTTGGGATAAGATAATCTAATCTTGAGAATAAGTATAAAAAAGGCCAAAATAAACTATAAAGATAGTAACTAAATAATTTGGGTGAGCCTTCTTCTATTCTTACATTTTTATTTTTAGCAAAAAATAATATGGAATAATGAATTAGTGTAGAAAAGAACTGGCCATAATATCCTGATTTGTTTATAACAAAGTTTCTTTTTTCTAGGAGATTTTTTAATTCTTCAATTGTGTAACCATCTTTTACATGATCTGGCTCACCTACAAAGTCTCTTAATTTTTTATTTATTATTGTAAACATTTTCTTTGAAGGAGTTGTTATTATTAATTTTCCATTAGATTTTAACAATTTTGATATATTGTCTAATAATAATTCATCTTCTTTTATATGTTCAATGACTTCTGTGCAAATAACCCAGTCAAATGAATTTTCTTTTAAATTATTTTTTAATACTGATTTTTTTTCAAAGTCCAAATTTTTTAATGAATTTAATTTTGATATTTTTCTTGCAATATCAAGCCTTTTGTCAGATATGTCTATACCAAGGCCGTAGTCTATTCTTTTGGATGTTAAAATAAGGTTTTGCCCTGTACCACACCCAAGATCCAGGACTTTTCCTTTATTTACTGTTTTTTTCACTAATTTGCATCTTTCATATCCTAATGTTTGCTTTAAAACCAATAAACCTGGAGTTTTCATTTTTTTATTTTGTATACATTTATCTTTTCTGTTTCTTTTAATAATGGAAGATTTAATTTCTTTGTTGAGATTACATAGTCAATATTTTCCAATTTATCTACATTATCAAATAAAAGATTATCGTTCATCCAAAAACCTACTAATGTTAGATATTGATCTCTGTTTAATATTTCAAATAAACTATTAAATTCAGAGAAAGGAGATCCTTTTTTTCTTGTTACTCCGTCATTTATATCAAAAAGGATATTAGATATTTTTTTGTCATTTTCATTAAACCATAAACCTAATTGCATTTGTTCATTTTTTGACCATTCTTTAGATTTGTAATAATTTATACTAAAATTTATTGAATTTGTAATTATTAAAAAAACTAAAAACAAACAAAACATCTTTTTAATATTTAATTTACTAATTAATAATGCTGTGAATGGCAATGTTATAAATAACAATAACATTATCAAAAATACAGGCAAATCAAATAAATTATCTGGAATAAAAGTGCCATTAATAAGATAATTTATTATTATTTTAAGTATACCAATAAAGCTTATAGAAATATTATTTATAGGTAACAAAGAATCTAATGAAAGCTGGGAACTAATTATAAAGAATGGCAAGGATATAAAAATTATTTTTTTCAATGAAATTTTAGTTTGTTTTTCGTAATAATCATTTAAGCCAACTGTTCCAAGAACAATCAGCAGTGGTGTCAGCATGCTTAAATATCTAGAGATCGGCCTGCTTGTAAAATAACTGAATATTTTTGGGAGATTAACTGGCTGAGGGCCTAATGCATTATTAGATACTGCTAAAATGCAGATTATAAATGTAACAATAACTAAGATAATAAAAATTGATAAATTATTTTTATTTTTTATTTTGTTTAATATTAATAAAGAACTGAAGAAAAATATAATTCCGGAAGCTAAAATTGTAATTACAGTATTCATAATTATCCAATTAGTCAATGAAAAAAAATAGTATCCTTCATGCTTAGTTGGGCTTGTCAATGATTCAAGATTATCTTTTACTGTTACTCCGAAGATTTTAGTTAATGAAAATCCATTTTTCTGATAGTTACTGAATAGCAATGGTAATATAAATAATGACATTATTAATATAACAAGAATTAAATTTTTAATTTTTAATTTTTCTTTTATGACTATTATTTTTACTATATGAGTTATAAAGTAAATAAAAATTAACAGGAAACCAGACTGTTTAGTCGAGAAAGATAGAGATATAAAAATAGCTGCAAGAATATTATTTTTATAAATGTTTTCTTTCGACGATTTATATATAAAATATATTGAAAATAAAAACAAAGGATAAAATAAATTTTCTGCTAGAATATAATTTGAAAATGAAAAATTTGCAGGTAGTATAGATATTAATATTGGGATATATATCTGCTGCTTTTCTTTTAAGAATTCCCTTGAAAGCAGGTAAGCTGGAATAATTATTGATGTTGAAATAAAAGCATTAATTACTTTTATTAAAAAGTAAATTATTTCCATATTTTTTGCAAAATATGTTATTGATAGCAAAGAAGGATATAATAACTGATATTCAGGCAGAATATTTATAATCTTAATAGAAAAAATGGATCTAGCTATTTTTGAGTTTATGTATTCGTCCCAGAAACCTGTTGGTGAACTAATAAAGTAAGCTAATATAATCTTAATTAAGACAATTATACTATAAGCTAAGATTAGTTTTTTTGTTACTTGTTTCATTTTTATTTTATTTAGTTAGAAAGGTTTATAATTTTACTTTTTTCTTAATGTGGACTTATGAGAGATGAACTATATTTGGAATTTGTAAATTCTGGAATCTCAAAACTTCTGGAGTTTCAGGATTTAAGAAAATATAGTTTAACAGAGGGGTGTTTTTTTTATCCTTATTGGAGAGATAAGAAGGCTAGTTTTGTTAATGCAAGATGGCAGGAGGCTATTTTAAGTTTAAGCTGGTATTATAATAAATATAATTCAGAAGAGATATGGATAAGGATTGTTAAAGGGATAGATTTTTGGTGCAAACTTCAGCATAAAAACGGTTCTTTTCCAGAATATACAAGATTAGACAGAAGTTTTTCAGCTACTGCTTTTTCTACACTAGCTATTGTTAATTCCATTATTTTATTAAATTATTCAAAGGAAAACTGGATTGAAAAGATAAAAAAAAGCTGCGAATATTTAATTAAAAATGATGAATTTTTTTTAACAAGCAATGAAATGGCTGCATCCCTAGTGTTATTAAAATTTGGAAATTATGTCAATAATATCAAATATCTAAAAGAGAGCGAAAGAAAATTAAATGTTGTCTTAAAAAACCAAAGCAAAGCAGGATACTACAAAGAAAATAATAATTTTGATTTATTTTCCAGTTCTTTGACTTTAGAATTATTAGGGCATTATTATTTAATTACTAATGACAAGGTGATTTTGGATTCTGCATCAAGGTTTGTAGATTTTGTATTAAACTTGAATTTAAAATTTGCAAAAAATATACAGGTTTTAGTTATAGATGGATTTGAGGTTTTTTCTGAAAATACATTAAACGGAAAGTTAGCTTTAAAAAAAATATTAAATAATTTTAATGTTCAACACTTTAAAATTGACAATGATTTATGCACAAACCTTTATAGGCTGGGTTATGCTTATGATAATTTTAAAGTAGATCTTGAGCATAGGGATCTTGAAGAAGAGATTGATATTAACAAATCTGGATATTTTTCTCATAAGCCTTCTAAATTTTTAAATTTATTAAGGCCATTTGGAATACATAAATTTAGGAGATTAAAATCTTTTTTTATTTAATTAAAAAGTAATCTATTTAGTTTTGACTTTACTACTATTTTTATAATATTTTTAAAAAATAATTATTCAGTCTTCTGAAGTTTCCATTTTCATATTATAAAATCTTCCTGTTGGCAGAATATAACAAAATTGTTCGGATTCCTATTTTTATTTAAATTATATTCGTGTCTTTTAAATATTTATTCACCATTTCTTCTACTAAATTTAAGTCAATCCCTTCATAACCCTTAGAAATTCTTAATTTTAATTCCACTTTTACCTTGTTAACAATTTTCCTTTTTAGATTTTGAATATCTTTATCTGGAAGCCCTGTATTTTTGGGATTTATTTTTTCTCTATACTCTTTAGCTTTATCAAAACTATTCATTATTTCTTTTCTATATCTATCTGTAATTTCCTTGTTGTTTTTCTATATCTATCTGTAATTTCCTTGTTGTTAATCGCTTTTTCAAGTATTTCGTGCACTATTACATTTGATACATTTCCAATAAAAAGAATAATTAGTTTATTTCGATTTTGGCTCATTTTTTGTATATTTCATTATTTTATTAAACGTCTTATTATAAACATTTTTATATTTTTTAATAAACTTATTTTTTTCCAATAAATTATACTTTATTTTTTTTATATCAATTCCAAAGATAATCTTTATTTCTTTATTTACACTTTCTTTTGTTATTTTTTTTGATGTTAAAAATAATTTAATGGCTATTAAATTTCTTGTTAATTTATATTTTTCTTTTCCATTTAAATAGTCAAAGTTATTTATTAGCGGTTTACTTTTTAAAAGATGCAAATCTAATATTTTGTAATTTATTCTTTTTTTGGGGATCGGCTTTAATCTATATTTGGAAATACATTTGCTTAACATCATTCTCCATAAAGGATCTGTACTTAAAGCTTCATCAAATGTTTTTTTACTAAAATCAATAATATGATTCTTGATTTTCAAAGAATTTTCAATCTTTTTCTCAATGTTTGTAATATCTAATTTTCTTTCATAAATTATCAAAATATCAATATCTTCAAAATTAAATCCTGAGTCTAAAAATGAACCAGTTATAATTATATTATCGTAAGAAGTAGTACTACTTATAATTTTAAATATTTCATCCACTAACTTTAATTTTACAGGTTCAATAGAATGTATGTTATAAAAATAAGGTTTTTCGGTCGGGTTTTCTAGTTCTAAAGGTTTTATGATAACGTGACTTCCTATGCTAAAACCCATTCTATTTTTTGGAATATAAATTTGGTCCATTTTGCTTCCTTTGCTTATTTTTGATATTATTTCCATATTACGTAATATTACTTATTTTATATTTTATTAATATTTCTGTTTTATATTTAAGAAAGAAATCTTCCTGTTGGCAGAATATAACAAAATTGTTCGAATCTCTTTTATTTTTAATTTACAACCCCAGGGAAGTTAAGTGAAGTTAAGATTTAAGTAGTAGTTTTGTATTATTTTTTCTTAATAATAAACAAACGCTGGGGGCACACAAAAATTGGATGAACCAGCGGGGCTAGTCCAAAGTGATCTTTGAGCAACTTTAAATTAAATACTAATATAAGTTGGACAAAACAGAGATATAAATGTAACTCTTGTGGTTGGCAGTTTTCAGAGAAAACTAGGGGTTTTTATTATAGGACTATGTTTGAATTTACTATTATTTTTATAGTATTTTTAAAAAACAAAACTTTATAATTATATTAATAATTATATTAATAATCATGGGACAAGAAAATAATATTGGCTTAAGTGTCAAAAAAAGTGATGATTTTTCTGAATGGTATACTCAGGTTATACAAAAAGCTGATTTAATAGAATATACTTTAGTTTCTGGTTGTTATATATTTAGGCCAAATTCATTTGGAATCTGGGAGAAAATTCAGGAATATTTAAATAAAAAATTCAAGGAATTAAATATTAAAAATTCTTATTTTCCTTTATTAATTCCAGAATCATTATTAAAAAAAGAATCCTCTCACGTCAAGGGATTTAATCCTGAAGTTGCTTGGGTTACTTATTCAGGAGACACAAAATTAGCTGAAAGATTAGCAATAAGACCGACTTCAGAATCAATAATGTATGAAGCATATTCAAAATGGATAAGGTCTTATAGGGATTTACCTTTAAAATTAAACCAATGGTGTTCAGTTGTAAGGTGGGAATTTAAAACGCCAGTACCATTTTTAAGGTCTAGAGAATTTTTATGGCAAGAAGGACATACTGCTCATGAAACAAAAGAACAAGCAGATAAAGAAGTTTTTGATATTTTAGAGATTTACAAAAAGATCTATGAAGATTTATTAGCAATTCCAGTTTTAAAAGGCAGAAAAACAGAACAAGAAAAATTTGCCGGTGCTTTGTACACAACAAGTGTTGAAGCATTTTTACCAAATGGAAAAGCAATTCAGGCAGCTACATCACATGCTCTGGGACAAAATTTTGCAAAAGCTTTCAATATAGAATTTTTAGATAAGAATCAGAAAAAACAATTAGTTTGGCAAAATAGCTGGGGAATAACAACAAGAACT
>Ga0209541_10010368_pt1 | contig 14864 bp, 16 predicted proteins | sample RifCSPlowO2_01_FD_184027 | JGI IMG/M metagenome (GOLD analysis project Ga0209541, IMG submission 184027) | Groundwater microbial communities from Rifle, Colorado - Rifle CSP2_plank lowO2_0.1 (SPAdes) (version 2) | ecosystem: Environmental > Aquatic > Deep subsurface > Groundwater | place... | reverse complement strand
ATCTTAGGCAAATGATAAAAATGCGTGAAACCGCCTCACCTCGCCATAAATGACGAGGTTTCAAAAGAGGCGGTTTCTCAACTACGCATTTTTAGCATGCAAAAATTCAGAAACTCCTGCAGTTGTCTCTCTGTTAGCAATCTCACTATAGTTCTTAAAGAAGGACTCGTTATGTTGAATATAATTTTCTAGGTCATAATCTGCTTGTTCATCGGTTTCAAAAACTAAAACCTTCATTTTCCCTCCAGCACCACCAGGGTTCCTTTCCGGAAATATTTGCTGGCTACTCTTTTAACATCATTAACCGTCACTTTTTTAACCTGATTTACAAAAGAATTCATCAAGCTGGCCTTGCTTACCTGCTCCCAAAATAAGATTTGGTCGGCAACTTTTTGAGTGTCTTCCAATTCCAGCAGGTAATTGCCTTCGATAAAATATTTAGCTTCCTGCAAGTCTTTTTCTGTCACTTGTCTTAATTTGCCGATCTCGGCATCAATTAGATTTTTTACCAGGTTAACGTTTTTCTTGTCAACCGTTGCATATACCGCAAAATAACCGTAAGTTATTTCTCCGATGTTTTGTGAGCCGACATCATAAGCTAAGCCATGCCGGCTTCTGATTTCGGCAAACATCCTGCCGCTTTGCCCACGGCCGAGGATTCCATTAATTACTTCTAGGACATAAGAGTCACGATGCGACCTGGGCACAGTTTTAAAGCCAATTACGGTATAAGTGTTGCTAATTTTTCTTTTCTCCCTGACAACTTGCCCCTTGCCTGCCGAATATTCCTTAACTTTTTTTTGGCTGGTCTTATTGCCTCGCTCCATAATAAACTTTTCAGCAATAACTCTTCTCCAGCCAGAAGCATCTCCAACTACTGAAAGGGTCATGTTCTCAGGTCGGTAATGCTTTTTAAAATATGAACAAATCTTTTGTTTGGTTAAATTCTTAATTATGGCCTTATCCCCATACGTAGGGTACCGGCAGGGGTGGTTCTTGAACAGGTTTTTTTGCAAAAAAAGCCATTGATAGAATCTGGGCTCATCGTTGATCATGTCAATTTCTTTCATCACGACATTTTTTTCACGCTCAATATGTTCTTCCTTAAATAAAGAATGCTGCATGATGTCGCTGATGATTTCTGCAGCGAGGACAAAATGCTTTTTCAGCACCTTCACATAAAAGCAGGTTCGCTCATTAGTGGTATAAGCATTAAAGTCGCCGCCGATACTTTCAATTTCATTCGAGATCAACTGGTTGGTGGGCCGCTTTTCTGTTCCTTCAAACAATAAATGCTCTAAAAAATGGGAAATGCCACGTTCTTCCGCCCCTTCATCATTGCTGCCGACATTAACTTGCAGCTCTACCACTATCGAATTGCTTTTTTTGGGCTGATGGATGACCGTTAAGCCGTTGGGCAAAGTGATTTTTTGCATAAGTTTAAGCATTTTTTATTGGTTTATAATCTTTTTGAAAGGAAGTTTTTTTAAGCATAATCGCTTTCCAATAAATCATGAAGCTTAAAGAATTTCAGGCTACGCTCCTTAAACAAAATATTGACCTATCTATCATGGTTGGCTCAGATCCAAATATAACTTATTTCACCCAGCAAACTTTTTCTCAGGTCATTTTGTGCATTTACACCAATCAGGCTCAGCTATTGGTCACCAAGCTGGATCAGCCGCAGCCTTTGCCTAAGGGCATCAGCACTTTGCCATTAACAAAAACCTGGGAAAAAGAAATAGCTGCGCCAGCGGCTAAGAAGATTGGGATAAATTATCGCCATTTAACTCTTGATTACTTTGAAAAATTTAAGAAAATCTTCCCTCAAGCAGTCTTTATTGATATCTCTCCCATAATCAATGGTTTAAGGGCTAAAAAAATTCCGGAAGAGCTGATGAGAATCTCTAAAGCCTGCCAGATTACTTCCAATGCTTATGAAGCAGCAGTTAATAAATTGTCAGCAGGCAAATTAGACACAGAACGGCAGATAGCTTCTTTCTTGGAGGAAGAAATGAAAAGTTCCGGAGCAGACTTAGCCTTCCCGACCATTGCAGCTGCCGGCAAAAATGCGGCTACGCCACACCACCTCACTGGCACTGGGAAATTAAAGCGCGGTTTCTTGGTGCTGGATTTTGGAGCCCGCTATAAGAATTATTGCGCCGATATGACTAGGACTGTTTTTCTAGGAAAACCAACTAAACAAGAAAAATCTAATTATAATCTCCTTCTGGCTTGCCAACAGTCAGTCATCAATCACATCAGTGAAAACAGGCTTTTTTCACAGTTAGACTTTCAGGCCAGGAAAGTCCTGGGCAGCTATTCTAAATATTTTGTCCACTCTTTAGGCCATGGCATTGGTATTGAAGTTCACGAAGCGCCAGTTTTCTCTGCTAAAAATGCTAAAGTTGAAAATAAGCAGACCTTTACCATTGAACCAGGAATTTATCTTAAAGGCAGATGCGGCATCAGAATTGAAGACACGTTGTCCTTTAACGTTAAGCCTAGATTATTGACTACAGCTACAAAAGATTTAATGGTTCTGCCATTTTAAGAGATTAAAATAGGTAGTTTAATAAACACAAAATGGACACAAAATGAACAGAACCAAAAATGAACCCCAAATGAACCATAAATCTTTTAAAGAACTACAGTTCTACGATGGCAACGAAAAATAAACTTTTTCGAGGTTACGAAAATGAAAAATTTTACGTAACATTTATAAATTAAGTGTGGGGCTGTAGTGTAGCTTGGTTCAAAGAAAATCTTAGAACGCTAATTGCTTTGAGAGCAATTCATCACTAGTGGTTTGGGTGAGCTTCGGCGATGACCGGAACAATAAAAAAACCACTGAACCCCGGTTCAAAAACCAATTATCTAAATATTGGCTAGAAAATCCGGGCAGCCCCATTTTATAATCTAAAATATGCCAACTAAAAGATTTGGAGCAAGGTACGGGCGCAAGACTAAAGCTAAATTTGCCAAGGTTGAGATAGAGCAGAAAAAGAGGCATAAGAGCCCCTTTTCCAACAAATTAGCTGTAAAACGGCTGGCTTCCGGCATCTGGTATTGCAAAAACACTAAGAAAAAATTTACTGGCAAGGCTTACACCCCTTAAAAAAATGTATTATATCTGTTTTGACTGCGGGAAAAAAGTAGAGGATGAATACGTTACTACTAAAGTCCGCTGCCCTTATTGCGGCGGAAAGATTTTATTCAAAGACCGAAAAATTCCTAACAAGATTAAAGCTAGGTAGCTTCTTAACATGACTTCAGATAAAGTTAGCCAGCTTCAGCTTACTCAGCAAAATTTACATTCAGTTGCCGCTCAGAAACAGCAATTGGAGTCACAGCTAGCCGAACTTAGTTCTGCGCTTAAAGAAATTTACACAGCTAAGGAATCATTTAAAATAATTGGCCAGATTATGGTGTCTGCCGATAAAAATGTGCTTCAGAAGGAATTAGAACAGAAGAAAGAGATTGTAGCCATAAGATTAAAGAACTTCACTAAACAAGAAGAATTATTAACTAAAACCATTGAAGGGCTGCAACAAGAAGTCTTGAAAGGCTCTAATAAACATGAATAGCTCACCATATCAAGAAGCGATAGATCATTTATGTCTACTGGTGGAAGATTCTGATGTCAGTAAATCCTTTAAGGAGAAAGCCAAATCGGCTATTTCCATCCTGCAAGGCAGCCAGGAATTGGCTATCGATAAAGCCCTCTTAAAATTAGAAGAAATGAGTTTTCTGGACTTGTCTTCCTATCACCGAACACAAGTATGGGATGTCATCAGCTTGCTGGAGAGCTTAAAATGAGTTCTGAAAACACTAAAACATACATCTTAGAGTAGGTTTAATATTATGGCACTTCCTGACTTAACTAAACTGTCCGGCCAGTTTTATTTATACATCGGCCATCCACCTGGGCATGAGAGCGGGCTTACTCATTATGCTTTTATTGACAGCCAGGCTGTGGCTAGGCTGCACCTAGAACGATTCGGAGAGGATTACTGTTATGGGTTCGTACATGAGTTAAATCATGACCGAAGAGTCTCTTTTCCCTTTAATGCGTATGTTCCTATAAGAATCACCTCTCAACAACGGGATGGTGATTACTTGAACCTGGAAGGAAGAGTAGACAGCATACTGGAACTTGATGTAGATATAATCGTTCTGGATCAACAGCAAGTTACATTCAAATTAAAACATTTTTTTAGATGCTAAAAATGCGTGAAACCGCCTCACCTCGCCATAAATGACGAGGTTTCAAAAGAGGCGGTTTCTCAACTACGCATTTTTAGCATGCAAAAATTTCGCCCTAAAGGGCGGGGTTTTACACCCAACGAAATTTTTTGCATAATTATTTACTCCTTAACCCAAAACTTGCTTTTCAAAAACAAGGAATTTGGCACATATAACAAATCTCCGCTATCAGTCCTAATTTCAGTCTCCAAGAAGCCGATCTTTTCCACCTTGCCATAGATCTCTTTGACATTGACTTGATGCCCTTCAATCATCCTGTCCTTTCTTTGCAGCAAAATCCAAGCTACAAAGTTAGGCATCACATCTTTCAGGCCAACAATCACGGTTAATATCACCAGCATTAAAACTGCTCCCAAGATGAGGTATAATACAATGGAGGTTATGCCTAATTGATCTAAAAAGAAGACAATAGTTATCAAATAAACCAGGTAGGATAGTATTGAACTGACCCATTGCTCTAGGTTATAGGTTACGCCCACATGGCTCATTATTTTGTTTAATTCAATTTCTTTGAGAATTTTGTAGATTAGTTTTTTAACTAATACCCCTAAAGCTAGCCCAATCAACAAGATTCCGATTCCGGCAGCAATAGTATAAAAATATTTTTGTGCTAGTTCAATAATCTTAGCTGGCATAATACTGATCCAGAATAAATGGTATTTAAACATATCGGGAAAAAATGTGCTTTTGCTCAACAAGAAATGTGGGTTAAAATAACAAGAGTTAAAAACTAACGTCATAACGTCATAAATAACGCTCATGGTTGATTATAAGCAGAAAATCAAGGAACTGCAGGATGAATTAAAGAAAACTAAGTATAACAAGGCCACGCAGGGCCACGTGGGAATAGTTAAGGCTAAAATAGCTCAGCTGAAAGAGCGGCAGGAGCAGAGATCGGTAAAAAAAACCGGCAAATCTGAGCATGGTTATTCAGTCAGGAAATCAGGAGATGCTACGATTTTACTGCTGGGGTTCCCATCTACTGGGAAATCAACTTTGCTAAACGCTTTAGCTGGAACAAATTCAGAAGTGGCCGCTTATGCCTTTACTACCTTGACGGTAATCCCGGGAATGCTGGAATACAAGCAAGCCAGCATCCAAATATTGGATGTCCCGGGAATTGTTTCTGGAGCGGCTTCTGGCCGTGGCCGGGGGAAGGAAGTCTTAGCTGTCATTAAGAATGCCGATTTAGTACTGATGGTCGTGGAGGTAAATCATCCTGAACATTACCCGGCCATTTTAAGGGAAGTTTGGGAGTCAGGAATCAGGCTAAATAAAACCAGGCCGGAAGTTTTTATCAAGAAGAAAGGTTATGGCGGGATCCAGGTCGGCCGCACTGTAAAGTTTGACTTAGATGATGAAACAATCAAAAGTGTTCTCCGTGAATTTAAGATCGTCAGCGCGGATATCTTGATCAGAAGCCCCATTGACGTGGATGACTTAATTGACTGCATTGAAGGCAATAAAAAGTATTTGCCGGCGATAACTTGCATCAGCAAGGCTGATCTGGGGACTGTATCTCAAATCGATGAAGTTAAGAACCAGACTCATGCCGATATTGCCGTAGCCGCGGAAATAGACCTAAATATAGAATTGTTAAAAGAGCTTATCTTTCAAAAGCTGGATTTTATCAGGATTTACATGAAAGAGCCAAAAAAGGAAGCTGACCTGAAAGAGCCATTAATCATGAAAAGAAATGCCACTATTAAAACAGTGTGTGAGAAAACACATCAGGATTTTGTCTCCAGATTCAAGTTTGCTCGCATCTGGGGCCCATCTAGCAAATTTCCTGGGCAGCAATTTAGGAAGCTGAACCATGAGCTAAGGGACGGGGACATTTTGGAACTGCATTTGAATTGAAAACTTTCTTTGAATTAAAAATCTTCTTTCAATTAATTTCTCTTCTAAACTTTTATAAAAAACCTTCTAGATATGCCTTTGATGTGCGGAATTATCGGCGTCTTTAACCATGAACGGGCGGAACAACAAGTTAAAACGGCGTTAGCCCTGCTTAAAAAGAGGGGAAAAGACGGTTCAAATTATCTGAAAATAGGTTCTCATTCAGTTTTAGGCCACACTTTGCATGCGGTGGTAAACAACATTTCACAACCCATCCAGGCGGAAGGAGTTTTAACCGCTAATTGCGAGATCTATAATTGGCTGGAGCTAAATAGAACTTATAATTTTGCAGCTAAGAACGATGCCCAGCTATTGTTACATTTTTTAGATGCTTTCAGCGTGGAAAAGATAGCTGAATTGGATGGCGTGTTCGCTTTCGCTTATTTAAGAGACGATAAATTGATGCTGGCGCGGGATATTATCGGTGAAAAGCCCCTGTGGTTTGTTCATACAGATACTGGGTTTGCTTTCGCTTCGGAGAAGAAAGTATTAGAGCAATTGGGGTACGTTGCAGTCCAAGAATTAAATCCGCGGCAAATCTTAACTTATGACCTGAAACATAATCAGCTAAGGGTAAAGCTTCGTCCGTTCTTTAGCTATCAGCCAGAACATCGGCAGAGCTACGAACATATAAAGCAGCAAACAAAGATTCTTTTAAATCAAGCGATTAAAAAGAGAGTTCCAGCCCAGAAATGGGGCTTATTATTTTCTGGCGGGGTGGATTCAACCTATCTGGCCAAATTTCTTAAAGATGAGGGGCATGATTTCACGTGTTATACGGCTGTCTTGGATACCGATAGCCATGAACCAAAGGATTTGACTTATGCTCAGCTAGCCTCTGAAAAATTAGGATTAAAACTGAAAATTAAGAAAATTAAGTTGGAAGAGACACCTGGCTACCTGAAAAAGATAGTTCCATTGATAGAAGATTCCAATGTCGTTAAGGTAGGTGTAGCTTTGCCGTTTTATCTGGCTTGCGAGCTGGCTAAGCAGGATGGCTGCAAAGTAATTTTTTCCGGCTTGGGCAGCGAAGAGATTTTTGCCGGATATGAGCGGCATAAGAATTCAGCCAACATAAATCAGGAGTGCATCTCTGGTTTGTTAAAAATGTATGAGCGAGACTTATATCGCGATGATGTGATTACTATGGACCATTCAGTAGAGCTTCGTCTTCCTTTTCTGGATCACAAACTGGTTGATTTTGCCTTAAGGATCCCTCAAAAGCATAAAATCAAGGAAGATATTTCAAAATTTATTTTTCGCGAGATAGCTTTAAGCGCAAATATACCACCAGAATTTTCCTTAAGGAAAAAAACAGCAGCTCAATACGGCTCTAAGTTTGATTATGCGCTGCAAAAACTGGCCAAACAAAATAAATTTAATTCAAAATCAGCTTATTTAAGGCAATTTTATGTAAATCCTAATCTAAAATTAGGTGTATTATTTTCTTCAGGGAAAGATTCAACTTCTGCAGCTTATATCATGAAACTACAAAATTATGATTTGGCCTGCTTAATCACGCTCAAGTCAAGAAATAAAGATTCATACATGTTCCAGACCGCAGGAACGGAATTGGTGGGATTGCAGGCGCAGGCTATGGGTATTCCTCTAGTGATTCAAGAAACTTCTGGCGAGAAAGAAAAAGAATTAGCTGATCTAGAGCTGGCCTTGACCAAAGCCAAGAACTTATATCAAATAGAAGGGATTGTTTCCGGCGCCCTATTTTCGACCTACCAGAGAGACAGAATTGAGAAGATTTGTGACCAATTAGGCTTGAAAATATTTTCTCCATTGTGGCACAAGCCTCAAGAGCAGCAGATGCAGGAACTAATTGATAATCAGTTTGAGGTGGTTATTATCGCCATAGCCGTCGATGGATTAGATGTATCTTGGTTAGGGAGAAGGCTAGATAGCAATATGATTGAAGATTTAAAAAAAATAAATCTAAAACTGGGCCTTAATTTGGCTTTTGAAGGGGGGGAAGCTGAAACAGCTGTTTTAGACTGCCCGTTGTTCATGAAAAAAATTAGCATCATTAAATCAACTAAGCAAATGGATTCAGAATATTCCGGAAGATTATTAATTGAAGAGGCAATATTAATTGAAAAATGAAACGTGTCATGTGCTTTGGCACTTTTGATTTACTGCATCTTGGCCATTTAGATTATTTCCAGCAGGCTAAGGAACAGGGAGACTATTTGATGGTGGTGATAGCCAGAGATAAAACTAAAGAAGACCAGAAAAAGCAGACTGTTTTTAATGAAGATGAACGGCTGAAATTAATCCAAAGCCTGAAGATAGTAAATGAAGCCGTTCTAGGCTATCCTGGCAATCATTTTAAGATCATAGAAGATAAAAAACCAGATGTTATTTGTTTGGGGTATGACCACCAGGTAGCAGAGAGAGATCTTGCCGAGAATCTTCTTAAATTGCGATTATTTCCTAAAATTGTTAGAGCTAAAGCCTACCAACCTGAAAACCAGAAAAGCTCTAAAATAAAAAGACTCATTTTGGATAATTCTAACTGGAAAAATGAGAAAATACGCAACATTTAAATAATTTTTACATTATATCTAACCACTTAAAAAGTTGAATGGTCTAGCTATTGTCAAAATGCTTATTTCATCAAAAGAAAAGTGTGTGCCCTGCGAAGGCGGAGTGAAGCCGCTTAAAGGCCCAGAGCTGTCTAGGCACCTGGATGGCTTAAAGATGTGGAAGCTAATCAGCGACAAAAAGATTGAAAGAGAATTTGAATTTAAAACATTTAAAGAGGCGCTTCGTTTTGTTAACAAAATTGGAGCTGTTGCCGAGGAACAGGGGCATCATCCAGATATTTATCTTTATGGCTGGAAATACGTTGAGCTAACTTTATATACTCATGCCATCAGTGGCTTATCCAGGAATTATTTTATAATTGCATCAATCATTGATGAGGTTATTAAAGTTAAATGAAAATTGAAATAAAATCAGTTTTTGCAACAATAATAATACTTACGCTGCTGGTGACAGCTGGCTGTTCTTCGGGCTATTCTACTGAAGTTAAGAAGGAATTTGCCAAATGCTTGTCTGGCAAGGGAGCAACTATGTTTGGCGCCTACTGGTGCTCTCACTGCCAGCAGCAAAAAAAATTATTTGGCAGCGCTTGGGATCAAGTTGATTATATTGAATGCTCACTTCCCGGCGGACAGGCCCAAACTGAAGTATGCATCCAAGCTAAGATCCAATCTTATCCTACCTGGGAATTTGCTCCTAATGACCGGCTAACGGGAAAATTATCATTAGAGCAGCTTAGCGCCAAAAGTGGTTGTCCTTTGTCTTAAATGAAAAAAGCAGAAATACCCCCTATTAGTTAATCTCCGCTATTATAGTATATCACAAAAGTATTGGAACATTACACCATGCGGTTTACTATACTAGCAAATCTCGACAAGTTTCATAATTAACGAGATTTGCTATTAGTTATAACTTTCTTAGCCAGAGAATAAACAGGAGATAACGAAAACTCGCCGCTCGGAGCTATCCGCACCCTAAAGGGTGCGGTATTACGCTCCTCGCCGTTATAGGCGAGTTTTCGGGATTGAAAATTGTCGAACTAAAGTCCGAGGTATTAAACCCCGACAATTTTCAATAATATTGACAGTCAAGCCAACTTTTTTTCAAAAAAGATTTACCGTAACTTAACTATAATGGTTTAAACCAATAATAACTTAAAAAAATAAAGAAATAAATCAGTTTAACTTAATTCTGCATCAATAACTTGCTGGAATACTACAAATGGCTGGGCGCCACTTACTAACTGGCCGTTAATTAAGAACCCGGGCGTGCCTTGAATTCCGCCCTTACCACCATCAGCCATATCTTTCTGTACTTCTCCAGCCTTTTCACCAGAGTCCAGGCAGCCGTCAAATTCAGCCGATTTCAGGCTCAGTTCTTGAGCATATTGCTTGAATGAGGCAACTCCACCCTGCACTCCTTTTTCAAACAATAAGTCATGCATTTCCCAGAACTTCCCTTGATCACCGGCACATTCAGCCGCTTCTGCAGCTTTTTGCGCTTGAGGATGGAAGCTTAACGGAAAATCCTTATACACCAGCTTGACTTTTCCTGTCTTGATATATTTTTCATCGATCTGCCCCAATGTTTCAGTATAAAACCTTCCACAGAACGGGCATTCAAAATCACTCCATTCGATGATGGTCACTGGAGCATTACTATCCCCTTTAAAGTGGTCATCTTTGTCAATCAGCTCCTGAAAGTTAACTTTACTTGGTGGTGGCGTAGGCTGGCCATTGCCGTTATTTATAGTGTCAATTACTGTCCCTCCCGTTGGATTGCCACCCCTAAAGGCAAAAAAAGCCAGTAAAACAATCAGCACAACAGTAGCAACTTTCCAGAACCCGTCAGATTTTTTCTGGCCAGAATCTTTTGGCGAAGATCTTGATTCAGAACTTGAACCAAATGAATGAGTAGCTCTTACCGGCTCTTCTATTCTTTCAACTTTTTGTTCTTCCATAATTCCCCCCCTGTTTTTAAGTGTTTAAATATTCTTCTGAATTAAAATAATAGGTGGTATATAATTGTTATGATTATTATAAGCTGCCTGTTCTTAATCATTATCTACTCTGGGCGCTAGGATAAAGGCCAATAAAAATTTATCGGTAACTTTGTACTCTAATTTTAAAGGGTAGTCGGTATTAAAAAACAAGCTGGCTCTTTCGCTCAATTTTCCGCCGGCGATCATTTTCTTTAGATATTCTAACGAATATTTGCCTTTGAATTTTTCTTCTGATTCAACTTTAATATTAGTGACGTCATCAGCTCTAATTTCAATAAAGGCCTTAGACAGGTCTCCTTCTGCTTTAACACACAGCTTGCCTTTCTCTCCCAAAAAGGTTACCGATTCGGCTACCACGCTGACATCTTCGATAGATTCAGTGATTACAGAGGAATCTGTCTGAACCATAATCGGGAAATTTAGATCCGGCACTTTTTGCTCTTTGTCATTAATCTCTAGAATAGGTATAGAAAATGAGCGTAGAGTATTGCTTTTCATTTCTATCTTTAACTTGTTTTCTTCTGTTGTCTCTAGCCTTAAAATATCGTCTGCTTTAGCCCTGCGCAGGATTTGCTTAAGATTATTGAGGTTTATCGCTACCTCTTCATTATCCGTAGTGCTGTATTCAGTAAAAGAACTGCTTAGCAATTTAAATACGACCATGGCAACATTAGCCGGGTCCATGGCCACCAATTCCAGGCCATCTTTAGTAACCTTAAACTTAGCTTCAGAGACTAATTCAGAGATGATAGAAATACTTTCCTTGAAATATTTTAATTCGGCTAGCACTAACTTCATAATTATTCTTCAGTAGTTAAACTATTTATAAAGTTTGTTGAAGTGAAGGCAATATTATTACTTTTTAAAAAATAATTTTTAAAGCTTATGCAAAAAATTTCGCTGGGTGTAAAACCCCATCCTTTAGGGCGAAATTTTCGCATGCTAAAAATGCGTAGTTGAGAAACCGCCTCTTTTGAAACTTCGTCATTTATGGCAAGGTGAGGCGGTTTCACGCATTTTTATCATAATCTACATTTATTAATCGTGGATTCTCGTCTGAGGTTGATTATTTAGCATTAACATCAACCCCTACCTAATTTCTTGGTTTTACATCTTTTAAAAATTCATTAAACATACCACATCCAAAATCCACAACTTCATTAAATTGTTTATTTTTCATGGCAAAATCCACAACCAGATAGTGAGCTTTCCTTACTCTCTACTCTTTTAGATAGGCATCATATAACCCCTAAAACGTTTCATCATAAGGCCTAAATTTAAACAATTTTTATTAGATTACACAAATACGATTATGCTAAAATAGTTACTTAAACACCATTCTTTTCCCATCTTCCATTAAAAAAGTATTTTGATAACCCATCTTAGCGGCTAAGTCTTTGATAATCTGCGCTTTTTTTGCTCCAGCATGCACTGGAATGATATTTTCTGGCCTGACCATGCTGATCAATTCCCGGTGATCTTCCAGGGCGCCATGACCTGAAACGTGCACATCCTTGAAAATCCGGACATTTCTATTAGCCAGCGCCAGGTCCAGTTTGTTCCTGTTTTGGATATTAACTTCTACAGGAATTACTGCACAACTGAAGATTACCATGTCTCCATCAGCAAACTGGAAAGGCAGCTCTCCGCTCACTATTTTTGATAAGATGGCACGCGGCTCGCCTTGGTGGCCGGTGCAAACTACTAAATATTTTTCCCGGCCAGCTTTTTGGATTTGTTTCAATTTCTGAATAACCTTATCAGTATACTTTTCCAAAGTAATATCCTTGCTAAAATTTACCAAGTCAATCCGTTCAGCCGCGCTGATATACTTATCCAAGGAGCGGCCTAAAAAGACTATTTTTCGGTTTAACTTCTTGCCAATTTCAATAATGCTCTTCAACCGGGCAATATGCGATGAAAAAGTCGTTACAAATACGGCCTTGCCTTGGGAATTTGTTCCCAGAATTACTTCTTTAAGCATCTGCCGGGCTACTGATTCGGAAGGGCATTTTTTCTGTTCATGAGCATAAAGGCAGTTCATCACCAATAATTTGATTCCTTCCGTTCCTAACTCCTTGATTCTTTTATAATTAGGCTTATTGCCCAAAATAGGAGTGTTATCCAGCTTAAAATCATTAGCATACATGATTTTTCCATAAGCGGTATGCACTACTAAAATGGCCGTATGAGGAATAGAATGGGTAGTATGCACAAACTCGATCTTGATTTTATCTGAAACCTGGTAAACTCCATTAGGTTCCACAGTGATGAGATTATTTTCTAATTGTCTTTTTTCATCTTGGAGGATGCTTTTTAGAACTTCAATGGTATATGGCGTGGAGATTACTAAAGCTTGAGGAAACAACGCTGCTGCAAAGGGTATAGCCCCTACGTGGTCCAGATGCCCATGGCTGGGAATGATAGCTATGACTTTATTTTTCCAGTCTTCAATAAAATTATAATCCGGAACGGCCTTGGCTTTAAGCAAGGTCTTGTAGGTCTTGCTGCTTACATCTTCAAAATCGTCCTGGAATTTAACATAATCTTCCATGCATAGGCCCATGTCCAGAATTATAACTTCCTGATCAATTTTGATGGCCAGAGAATTGCCTTCAGTTTTAGAAAAGCCGCCAATAGTGCATACTTCAATAGACATATTTTAAGAATAATAACCAGTCTATTTAAAAAGCTTTGGAGAAGGGTTAAGTTTAACCTATGATGCTGGGCTTAGGAATCACGATTATTTATGGTTTAAAATAAATTAAATCAAGTTCTTGATTTGAGCAGGAGTAAAAATGCCTTTCTCAGTAATAATCCCGGTGATGTAATGCGCAGGCGTAACATCAAAAGCAGGATTCAGGGCGGAAGAACCAGGTGAGCAGACCATTATTTTTCTGAGCTTTCCAGATTCATCAATCCCTGATTGGTAAAGAACTTCATCTTCGCTGCGCTCTTCGATAGGTATCTCTCTTCCAGAAGAACAACTGGGTGAAATGGTAGAAGTAGGGGCTGCCACATAAAACGGGATTTGGAATTCTTTGGCCACGATTGCTTTCTCCAGCGTGCCAATCTTATTGGCTACATCTCCATTTAAAGCAATACGGTCTGCTCCAACAATCATCATATCAATCTTCCCTTGCGACATGAGGTATGCTCCGGCATTATCTGGGATAATTGTATATGGGATCTCTTCGTTCAGCAGTTCCCAGGCCGTCAGTCTTGCTCCCTGCCCTCTTGGCCGTGTTTCGTCTACGTAAACAAAAACATCTTTCCCTTTCCGCTTGGCGGCATATACCGGAGATAAGGCTGTTCCATAATCCACAAAGGCCAGCCAGCCGGCATTGCAATGCGTCTCTATGTTAAAACCATCCTTAATTAATGATTCTCCGAACTCTCCAATCTTCCTGCAGGATTCCACATCTTCGTTGGCGATCGCTTGGGCTTCTCGAATGGCCTCATCGACAGACAAACAGCCTTTATTAAAAACCCGGTTCGTGGCGTAAAAAAGATTTTGTGCAGTAGGACGTGTTGATTCGATTTCTGCTTTCGCGCGTCGCAATTTAGGATCATTAGTTCCAAAGCGGATAAATGCCTGGGCCATAGCAAAACCTGCAGCTGCACCGATTGCGCCAGCGCCCCGCACAGCCATGTTGCTAATCGCGCGCGCTGTTTCCCCATAATCCTCTGAACGAAAGATGTCGAATTGGAACGGCAATTGATTTTGCTCAACCATCTGGACCAAATTTTCTTCCATCCAAATAGTCCTATAATCTTTCCTTTTAACTTTCATTATGTCTTCCGGTATTTTTTTACTGTCGTTCCATAGCTTCTTGTACCGGCCTCCAGCATTTGATTAATTCTGATGCCCTTATCAACTCTCGAATATATTAATTTAAACAGAGGTAATATTTGTACTCCTAATCATCGATTATCGACTTTAAATTAAGAGATGCGGACGGCAGGGCTCGAACCTGCGTAGGCACTTAGCCAATGGATGACTTACACTGAGTTTAGTCATAGCACTAATTAAGCACTCATCACTCAAATGCCTTGAGTTAGGACACACTGACCAGTCAGTCGAGTGTACCATCCCGTTTGACCACTCCGGCACGTCCGCATTAACAGCTAAATAGCAATCGCA
>Ga0209541_10010367_pt1 | contig 14865 bp, 15 predicted proteins | sample RifCSPlowO2_01_FD_184027 | JGI IMG/M metagenome (GOLD analysis project Ga0209541, IMG submission 184027) | Groundwater microbial communities from Rifle, Colorado - Rifle CSP2_plank lowO2_0.1 (SPAdes) (version 2) | ecosystem: Environmental > Aquatic > Deep subsurface > Groundwater | place... | reverse complement strand
GATAAGCTTTAAACCTCTTTTATAGGCTGGATAAAATACTCGGGTACTAATAGACGTACGTGTTGATCCAGAAAATTCTTCTCGATGAATAAGCCTTAAATCTTTATTCTTGTATCTGACTTCGAAAGCTTTAAATATCATTATAACTATTGGAAAGTAACTAAGAGGCTTAAAATGGAACTGCTAATTAACGAGGCTAAGGCATCAATGGGTGCTGGTTGCCTTCATAACTAGAACTTCTAATTTTGTTAGTTATAACGCTCTGAGTTGTAATAACTTTAAACAAATTCTTGAAATTACTTCATGTAAAATATTTATTGTAACCCATGCCTGATTAATTATATAAAGCTTCAAATTAACTAATATAAAAATGGCGGCAGTAGTTCAGTGGCAGAATGGGGGCCTGTGGAAGCCGATGAGAAATCGCCTTGGGCTTTAGGTGGCATTCAACTGCGTTGAAGCCACCTTGCCTTCGGTCTTTTGCCTTCGGCAATATGGATTAGAAAATCTGCAGAAAGCCCTAGACACGAGTTCGATTCTCGTCTGTCGCCTTGTCTGTTTATGTAGCAATAGTTAGGCAGACACACGCAACTAGAAAGATGGCAGGAGTTCAAAGAGCAAAAGGAACAAGGGACTTTCTTCCAAGAGAGAAGAGGCTTAGGCAGTGGATAGTTGGAACTATAAAAGACACATTTGAATGTTGCGGATTTCAGCCGTATGAAACACCGATATTAGAACGTTATGAGACAGTATCTTTAAAATATGGCGGGGGAAAAGAGATTCTTAAGGAGGTATTTAAGCTAAAAGATCAGGGCAAACGAGAGCTGGCTTTAAGGTATGAATTTACAACTTCTTTAGCAAGGATGATAGCCGTGAATTCGCAATTGAAGATGCCATTAAAGTTGTTTCAGATAGGCCCTGTTTTTAGAGATGGACCAATTGAAGCTGGCAGAGTAAGAGAGTTCTGGCAGTGCGATGTAGACATAATTGGGGCTGACAATATAAAGGCAGATGCAGAGGTTATTACTACCACGTCTTTAGCTTTAAAAAGGCTCGGACTTAAAGTAAAAATTAAAGCAAACAGCAGAAAACTTTTATTGTATATTTTAGATTACGCAGATGTCGAAGGGTCTAAAAAAGAAGATGTTATTTTGACTGTTGACAAGCTATATAAAATTGGCTTAAAGGGGGTCAAAGAAGAATTATCAAAGCTTGGGATTAGTGAAAATAGCTTTACTAAACTTACAAAGATTCTTTCTTTAAAAGGGAACAATAATAAGAAAATATTCCAGCTTAAAAAGATTTTAGGAGACTGTTCAGAAATAAATGAGTTGGAGGGGCTAATCTCTTTTTGTAAGCTGTATAATACGGATCTAGAATTAGATCTCTCGCTAGTGCGCGGTTTAGTTTATTATACGGGCAGTATTTTTGAGGCAGTTTTAGAAAAAGGACCGATATGCTCTGTGGGTGGTGGCGGTAGGTATGACAATCTTATCGGGCTTTTTGGCCGTGAATGCCCAGCTGTTGGATTTTCTATAGGCTTGGATAGAATCTATGATGCTTTGCTTCCTACAATTAAAAAACAGCAAGAAAAAATAATTTTTATTATCCCAATCGGCAGTACGTTCAACGAAGCAGTGAGATTTACTGCATTATTGAGGGATAACGGTGTGCCATGTGATATTGAGTTAACACAACGCAAACTATCAAAAAGCTTAGAGTATGCTAGTGATTATGCATATGTTTGCTTTATTGGCGAAAAAGAACGGAAATTAAAAAAGGTTAAAATCAGAGACATGCAAACGGGCAACGAGAAACTCGTGAGCTATAAAAAAGCTGTTGAGGTTTTGACAAAAGATTAAGTTTAAAAAGGACAAAACGCCACCTTATCTAAGTAAATACAAAATGGTTAAAGAGAAGGAGAATAAGGGCCAAAAAAGGGATTATGATGTACAAATGCCTAGCAGCGATTTAGCTGGGCTGCCTCAAATTCCCGAGGATATTAAAAAGAAATTAGAAGAGCTTAAGAACAAAATTGAAGCTTTTAAAAACGAACTTCTTAAAAAATATAGTGAGTATATTCTTGGTGTTTCTTTAATGCCTCCCTTGAATGAAAAGCAGTTGATGGAAAAGGCAGAGGAGCTAAAACAACAGGGTGTAAGTGAACCTGTTATTAAAAATGAACTTGAGCAGCTGAAGAAACAGATAAATGTTCTTGTTTTGGTTGATGATGCTGATACAAAAAAGATGGCTAAGGCTGAGTTGAGCAGTAAATTAGCAGAAGATGTTGATAAAATTGCAAAGACAGTTGATCTTAATTTAAAACCTCAAACAATGCTGTTGGGTGAATTACGTGAAGCGTGCTTTGACGGTAAATATGGGATACTACAGTTGATAGCAATGAGTATGCCTGTTCATGACCCCAAGGACGTACTGGGCGCTTTAAGGGTTGCAGAAATCCATAAGGCAATGACTATAAACAAATTTGAGAAGTACGTAATCAGTTATGTTGCTGCGGGTTCTTTATTCAGGGGAGAGAAGAGCAATGATATTGATGTTTATATTATTGTTGATGACACGGATGTTAAGAAGATGAGCCGGTTTGAATTGCGTGACAGATTGATGTCTATAATACGGGGGTTTGGCGTTGAAGCAACAATGATAGCAAATGTCAAAAAATCATTTCATGTTCAAGTATACATATTAACAGACTTTTGGGATTCAATAAAAGATGCGCACCCAGTGATATTTACCTTACTAAGAGATGGGGTGCCATTGTACGATCGTAGTGTGTTCATGCCATGGAAGCTCTTATTGCGTATGGGCAGAATAAAACCTTCAAGAGAAGCTATTGATATGCAGATGGAGGTTGGCGAGAAATTACTTGAGAGGATAAAGCATAAACTACTGGGCGTTGTTGCTGAAGATCTGTATTATGCTATTTTGAATCCGACACAAGCAGCTTTGATGCTCTACGGTATCGCGCCACCTACGCCTAAAGAGACTATAGCCTTAGTAAATGAACTTTTTGTAACAAAAGAAAAATGGCTTGATGAGAAATATGTGAAGATTCTTGAAGAGACAACAAAATACTATAAAGACATAGAGCATGGTAAAGTAACCGAGATCGGCGGCAAAGAAATCGAGAGGCTGTTTGATAATGCAAAAGATTATCTTAAAAAGATAAAAACAGTTTTTGCACAAATAGAAAAGAAGAAAGAATCAGAGGATATAATAGAGATTCACAATCTTTGTATATCTTTGGCTCGAGATGCCTTAAGAACTATCGAAGTTGAATCAACAATAGTAAATGTGGTTGCTTTATTTAAAAAAGAACTTGTTGATAAAGGTATAATCCCTGAAAGTTTTTTAACGATTTTGAAAAATGTTGTGAAGATGCATGAAAATTACAAAGAGAAAAAGTCTGTTAATGCAACTGAGCTCGAAAAGCTTAAGAAAGATGCGAGGTTATTTGCCAAGGCACTAGTTGAATATGTACAAAGAACGCGGGGCCTAGAATTGGAACGAGCAAAGGTAAGATTCAAATACGGCAAGACCTTTGGCGAGGTTTTATTACTTGATAAAGTTGCTTTTATTGTTAATGATATAGATGCGAAAGAGAAAGAGGTGAGTAAAGCGGAGATAAAAGAGGGCGGCTCTTTGGGGGAGGTTGAAAAAAGCTCTATTGAAGAGATGGAAAAATACCTTGCTGAGCTGAAAGTTGTACCAGAAAAAGTGTTTATCAAAGAAAAGATTTTTGACGATCTTAGAAGACTCTTTGGTGAGGATGTTGAAATTTTGATTGGGTAATTTTTAATATTTGACTTCACAAATATTTGACTTCAGTTGATTGCGGACTCCTCAGCTACGCTTGCGGAGTTCCTCATCTAACTTCGGCAAATATGCGCCGACTGGGACATTCGGTAGATGGGCATCGCCCAAAACTGTTTCGAACCCAGGTCATCGGCTTGGAAGGCCGAGATTCTGCCATTGAACTATCGGCGCACTAGAGATGCAAACAATAATGGATATATAAAAATTGTGATTATTTGTTAAATGCCCAAAGAAAACCTTTTAATCTGTTGTGCACACTCGGATGACGAGATAGCCGGTGTAGGTGGAACCCTATTAAAATACGGAAGCAACACAAATATTCTCATCCTTATCTTTTCGTATGGGGAAAATTCTAATCCTTTGCTAAAAAAGGAGCTTGTTATCGAACAAAGGGTAAGCGAAGCTAAAATGGTTGAAAAGGCATTGAAGGCAAAAACTGTTTTTTTAGGCTTACAGGACGGAATGATGATAACTAAGATTAATGATCAATATATAATCAAAAGAGTAGCAAAGATAATCGAGGACTTTAAACCTAGCAAGATATTTACGCATTCGTTGTCTGATCTTCATACAGATCATCGCGGGGCATATTTAATAACAAAAAAGGCATTGGCTGTATCGGGCATTAAATGCGGGTTGTATCTTTTTGATGTTTGGAGTATTTTGAGCATATTCCGGAGAAACAAACCAAGATTATATGTTGATATCACTAACACCTTTAAAAAGAAGATAGAGCTTCTTAAAGGCTTTAAGAGCCAGCATTTGTCAATTTATCTGCTATTGCCCTTGATTTATATAAAAGCGAGATTTAATGCAATAAAAGCTGGAGAGGGTATTTTTGTTGAAAGGTTTTCAAAAGAGCTGTAAGCTTTATTAATTTAAACTTCTTTTCTTAGTTTATGAAAAAGAATGTACTGGCGGTTATTACGGGTGTGGGCTATGGAGACCCTGTGCGAGAAGAGCCTGTTCTGGATGCTTTAAAAAGGTATGCCAATATAAAGATTGCTGGTTATGGAAAATCTTATGATTTTTTCCGTAACAAATTTGAGGTTATAAAGATACATGGCTATAGATTATTAGGATACAATCTGAGGTTTCAATTTTTTGGCTTTTTATTTATGAATGCGTTTCTGCCTATTTTTTGGCTGATAGACATAGTTCGTTTACTAACTGGGAGATTTAAACCGAATATTGTTATAACTGATTTTGAACCGATAGGAATATTTTTGTCTAAATTATCGCGAGTCCCGTGCGTGAGCATTTTCGCATTTGATCCTTTAGTTGAGCACAAAGAACTAAATTGGCTTACTAAGCTTCAAGTTTGGTACATCAAACTTTTGTATAAATGGAGCGATATTGTAATAGTCTCTTCTTTAATCAAGAAAAGAAAAAATGTGGGGAAATATATTTATGTTGGACCAATAGTGCGGCGACAGCCAAATGAGCTTCCAAGCGAAAGTACGTTATTAAGGAAGCTTAAATTTAAAAGAAAACCAATAATGATAAGTGTTGGAGGATCTGCTTTTGGCGTTAATCTTGTTAATGAAATGCTGACTTTTTTAGAGGAGATAGATGAAGATTTTATTATCTTTGGCTATCCAGCCAGTTTTACTAGAAAAAATTTGAGATCTTACATTTTCCAAGAGGATTTTTTAGAATATCTCAAGATTTCAAAGGGTGTAATAACACTTGCTGGCTACAGCACTTTAGCAGAATGTGTGGTATTCGGGAAACCAATGCTCGTATTCCCTATCGAGAATCATGTGGAACAACAAGCAAATGTTTTTGCTCTAAAAAATTTTGCGATGTTAGGGAATAAAACAGAGCTTAAAAAATCTATTCTAAATTTTATTAAAGATCTGCCTGAATTAAAAAGAAAGATGCCTAACGTTAAATCTGACGGCTCGGAAACTGCCAATGTAATAATTGGGGCGATGAAATGAGACTTAAAAGTTTCATTATTTTATTTTTGATTATATTAGCTCCAAATATTTTGAGGCAGGTTGTATATCTTACTACATTTTTGGAGACTGGAGAGATTGATTTTATTGACAGCTTTGAAACACGCAAAATATATGAGAGCCTCCCCTTTTTGGGAGTAATAGAAGAGATTATTATCGGCCTTATTTTTACTATCTTTTGGTTCTTTAATGACATATTCGGAAAATTCGAGTGGCTAAGAAAGTTTGGAAAATTAAAATGGTTGAGATTTTTTGCTTATGGATGGATTAGTGATGCATTAATAGATTTTATTTTTGTTTTACTGTGGCTTTTATTTGGGAATTGGGGGTGGTACCTTTTGAGCCCGATAATAAGATTTTTTATCAGAGAAATATTTTTATCTTATGCTATTTTTGGCCCTGTTTTGTACAAATCTGGTTTTGGCATAAGAAGACTCAGCCTGTATTTTTCGCTTTTTGGGGTTTTGGTGCTTTTGCTGGTGATTATGTAATAAACATAAGAACACTAAATATATTTAAACATAAAGAACTAATTTAAAAATATGTTCAGAAAATACGGAATCTTGGGCATATTAATGATACTATTTGCACAAATAAATTTCTTTTTGAAAATCCAGCCGTTTGCAAACTGGTATTTTCCGATAATCTGGGGTGGTTACATACTTGTAGTAGATGCTATTGTTTATAGACTAAAGAAAAATTCTTTATTAAGCAATAAACCCAAGAAATTTGCTTTTTTAATTTTAATGTCATCCTTCTTTTGGTGGATTTTTGAATTTGCAAACAAGATGACTGAGAATTGGGGCTATAGCGGTCTAAGCGGTTTTGGCTCAGAAACTGTGGCTAATGCCTTTGGGGCAATATCTTTTGCTACGGTACTGCCTGCTGTTTTTGAGACTACAGAACTAATAGAGGCTGTGCACCTTTTTGATCATACAAAGTTGCATAAAAAACATAGGGTTACTAAAAGATTACTACACCTTTTGTTTGGCATTGGAATTTTAACTTTTCTCCTGCCATTAGCTTTTCCCAGATATTTTTTTCCACTGGTTTGGGTTGCCTTTTTCTTTTTACTTGACCCAATAAATTTTATGCACAGACAGCCGTCAATAATACAGCACTTAAGAGACAGAAAACTTAAAACACCACTATCTTTAGCTATTGGCGGGCTGATATGCGGGTTTTTCTGGGAGTTCTGGAACTATTGGGCTATCCCGAAATGGACTTATACTATTCCATTCGTTGGTTTTCTTAAAATCTTTGAGATGCCGATTTTGGGATATTTAGGCTATCCTGTTTTTGCGTGGGAATTATTTTCTATGTATTATTTTGTTAAAACATTGCATATTGAAGAGAGATTGCTGTATAAAGAAGTAGCATAAAAAGAGACCCCCAAAGTTTGGATATACCTTATTTTAAGGTTTTTATATGTTTAAAGCCTATACCCCCAGGAGAAGGAAGATTAAAACAGATTTGTATTAAAGTAAAATTAGACCATCAAAAAACTAAAAAAGATTATGAAAACTATCATGATTTAATTGAAACCTGTTTTTTTATTTTTTATTTTCAAAATATACGCCGATTATAGCCAAACCAATAGCCGCTAAGCCAGACCCCGCTACAATCCACCTCTCGTCCCCTTCTACTACCCCCTTATAAAGCACCCCAGCAATACCAGTGATAGCCATTGTAAACCCTGGGATAAGACGATAAGCAAAACCAGAATTATCCATTACATACGAAGAAATCTTATCTTTTAAACCCTACTTTATTTTATTCTCATTATACTTTTTTCCATCCCCCATTAAATTCTCAATAGTCATAGCTACATTAAAAAACAAAAGGGTTTATAAAACTAGCTATCATCGCAGAAAGAAATTACAGATTAAATAGGGGTACAAGTTCCACTAGTACAAATAAGATTTGAATCACCGCAATCAGCTGTTGCATTGCACGTAAACAGCCCTGTGCCTATGTCATTGCAGAAACCGCCACTACACTGTTCTACGGGCGAGCAATCATTATCAGTTGAACAGCGTTTGAGCCTCAACTGCTCTGGAGTAGCGCAGTAGTGCAGCGTCAATTGACCCCGGTAGATATGCCTTACAAGTCTTTTTTCACAAGGGACGAGAGACTGGGTAAATTCATCGTATATCACTTCTGTTTGATTGCTCCCAGAGAGTTTGTATATTAATGGATGGCCGCCAGTTATTTTAAATAGACCAAAATTCGCCATAAAAAAACCAAAAATAAAGATAGCTATCAAAACAAGCGATGTATTTATTTTCGCGCGTTTCTTTATTTTTCGCACAATATTTAAGATACTTTTAAGGTTATAAAATTAACCCCCTAAAACGAAGCCTTTTTATATATTTAAATTTCTAAATCTTAAAAGTAAGAGTTGTACCTTAATGCGAGGGTAGCGAAGTGGTCAAACGCAACAGCCTCAAGAGCTGTTCCCTTAGTGGGTTCGCAGGTTCGAAAAAGCTTTTTACAAGTAAAAACCTTGGAAAAAAAGGTCAGCCGTCCACCTTTGGCGGAACTTCGGCTGTTTAGCTTTTTGTAAGCAAAAACCTTGGAAAAAGCAACGAAATTCCTGTCCCTCGCATGGGCCTATAGCTCAGTTGGATAGAGCGGCGCCGTCCTAAGGCGAAGGTCGCAGGTTCGAATCCTGTTAGGCCCGCTTTTTTAAAATGCCACCAAAGATAAACTATCACATACATACAAGATATTCTGATGGAAGGAACTACATGGCAGAAATATGCAAAGAGGCAGTTAAGTCGGGCTTGGAAGAAATCGCTTTTACAGACCATTTTATCCTTTGTAAACTAGAACCACCATTTGAACATCAGTTTGATATGATTCAAATCTTAAAAAGAAAATTTCCTTTAAAGATAAAATTCGGTGTTGAAATGGACTATTTTGAAAGTCGTGAAAATGAATTGAAACGCATTATTGCAAACAATCCTTTTGATCTTGTAATGGGTTCAGCGCACTATCTTAATGATTTAAATATTTTGAACCGCGGAGAAATTGACAACTATCTAAATTGCCATAATATTGAAGAATTATATTTCAATTACTTTGAACACCTGCATCGAGCAATTGAAAGTGGTTTATTTGATATTATGGCTCATATGGATGTTATAAGGTGGTGGCATGGAAAAATGATAAACAATAAAATATTCGAAAAACTGTCTTTTGATAGTTATAGAGAACAAGCAGAAAAAATTGTAAAAGCTCTGAAAGATACCAATATTGGCTTTGAGTACAATACTTTCGGCTACTCGCCAAAATTCAATCTTAATGACGGCTGTCCGAGCATCGAGCTTTTGCAGATGTGCAAAGATTTTGGCATCGAGAAAATTACTCTTGGTTCAGACGCTCACTCACTTGATGGAGTAGCGAGGGATCTTGATAAAGGACTCGAGCAGCTGAAAGAAGTTGGTTATGAAAAAATTTGTATATTTGAAAAACGAAAAGCGAGTTTTGTTGATATTAAAGAAATAGAATAATTTAAAATATATTCTAAACTACATACTACTATGATCCAAAAAATCCTTGTAGACAAAGATGGCAGATGGTACTTCTGGCGAGATGGCGATTTCTGTACTAAAGATGGTGTTATAAAAGCACGAGAGATAAAAAATAAAATAGTTAAATCCCATCTTGGCCGTGAGTTTCGTGTTTTTGATGCGCAATTTGCAGATAGTATCAAAAAGATTAAACGTGGACCGGCAATAATCCTGCCTAAAGACATTGGAGCGATTGTGGCTTATACTGGTTTAGGAAAAGACTCTGTCGCGCTAGATGCTGGGACGGGGTGCGGTGTTTTGGCCATATGCTTGGCTAGAATTTGCAAGAAGGTTATAAGTTATGAAATAGACAAAAGATGGTTTAAGCTCGCAAAGGAAAATTTTAGATTTTTAAACATTAAAAATGTAGAACTTAAAAATAAAGATGTTGCAGTTGCAAAAGAAAAGAATCTTGATACCCTAATTCTTGATCTGCCAGAACCATGGAAATGCCTTAAGTGCACTAAATGCCTTAAAAGCGGTGGATTTTTTGTTTGCTACCTGCCGAATATTTCCCAGGTTGCAAAATTAGTTAAGTGTGCAAATAAAGACAAAGAATTGATTTACGAAAGGACTATCGAACTAATTGAGCGAAAATGGCACATTGACAAAAGAACTAGGCCAGAATCCAGAATGATAGGCCATACAGGTTTTTTGTGTTTTTTTAGGAAGACATAATTGTACGATAAGGCAAAACTTTATAATCCTCCTTTTTCTAAATAATCTAAAATGGCAACTGAAACAGAATGTTACGTAACGGATACATCAGTCCTAATAGAAAGAGTTGTATCAAAAATGCTTAAAGATGGAGAGATTAAGGGCAGGATAATTATCCCAACTATTGTTATTGCAGAATTGGAGAATCAGGCAAATAAAGGTTACGAGACGGGATTTATCGGTTTGGAAGAGGTACAAGAGATAAGAAAATTGTGCGAGGAGAAACAGATACAGCTAGAATTTTTGGGTGAAAGGCCAACTGAAGCACAGATAAGATTGGCAAGATCTGGGGAAATAGACGCTGCTATAAGAGAACTATCAAATAAACAGAAGGCTGTTTTGATAACTGCAGATAAAGTAGAAGCAGAATCTGCAAAGGCATACGGTGTCGAGGTAAAATTCTTTAAAATACGAGTACAAAAGAAAAAACTCTTTATTGAAAAACTTTTTGATGAAAATACAATGAGCGTCCATTTGAAAGAGAATTGTTTTCCCCACGGTAAAAAAGGCCGGCCTGGTGAATGGAAACTTGTAAAATTAAATGAAAAATTGTTAACAAGAAAACAACTGGAGAATATTGCAAAAGAGACTGTAGAACATTCGAGGATAGAAGCAGATGCTTTTATAGAAATCATGAGGCGGGGCTCTACAATCATACAATTTAAAAATTATCGTGTTGTTATTGTAAAACCGCCCCTTTCTGACGGTTGGGAGATCACAATTGTAAGACCTTTAAAGAAACTGCATATCGAGCATTACGAACTATCTGAAAAACTACTAAAAAGGGTCCATGATGAAGCGAAAGGGATTATTATAGCTGGTGAAACTGGCTCGGGCAAAAGTTGTTTTGCACAGGCATTAGGTGAGTTCTATGCAAAAACAGGGAATATAGTTAAAACTGTCGAAAGCCCCAGAGATTTGCAATTATCTGATCAGATAACGCAATACTCAAAGAATTTTGCATCACATACCGAACTCCATGATATCTTGTTTTTATCTCGGCCTGATAGGATTATATTTGATGAGATGCGCGACACAGGCGATTTTACTTTATACATAGACCTAAGACTTGCGTGTTCTGTTATTGGCGTTTTACATTCTAGTTCCAGTATAAATGCAATACAAAGATTTATCTCAAGAACTGACGTGGGCATGATACCTTCAATTTTTGATACACTAATTTTCATTAAAAATGGACGGATTGCTGAGGTTTATACGCTTGAGATGAAGGTGAAAGTTCCTAGCGGGATGACAGAAGCAGATTTAACAAGGCCTGTTATTGAGGTGAGAAATTTTATTACTGGCAATCTGGAATATGAGATTTATTCTTATGGTGAAGAGACAGTGGTTATACCTGTATCGGCCGGTTTGAAAAATGGCCGGCTTGCGATGACTGTTGAAAAGATCGAGCGTGAGTTGAAAAAATATGTTAGCAAGGTAAAAGCAGAGTTGGTTAGTGAGAATCGGGTAAGAGTTTATATCCCTTCAAAAGAGATTGCAAGAATTATAGGCAGGAAGGGGAAAAACATCGACAAGATCGAACGAAAATTGGGGGTTTCTTTAGAGGTTGAGGAGCTTTAATTTTTGGTAAAGTCAAACAGCGACAATCTCTAGAATCACCGCCCGTCCGGCTTTATAATCACTGTAGAACTGCTTCTTGTTTGTGATTTCTAAATCGCTACTAATGCGTGTTGCTCCCCGCAATATTTTAATCCTGTCTTTTCCGACTTTTAGCTCAACACCGCCGAAAGAATCTAAATCAAGAAACTCAAGGCGTGTTTTCTTGATCTCTATTGGTCTTGAGCTGTCTAGTAAATACTCGTTAAAACCTAATTTTAGTGGAGTAATTTTAAATCTAACATATTTTTCAGTTGGCTGTATGTACTCTATATCTTCTACAACAAAAATTAAGCCGTTTATTACGCTCTCTATCTTTGAGCTTTGCGCCGTTCCAACTACACCATCAACTTCGAACAAAATTGCACCATCTGCTTGAATGCCCAAGAGCCTAATCAGATGCTTTTGGAATGTAACAGAATCTCCAATTGTTAATCTATGCATACTACCTTCATTTGCAATTGCCGGCTGTTCTACCATCTGCAAAAATGTTGTTGTAGTTGTTTTAGTTTCTGCAACATCTGTCTCTAACTGCTTTGGCTGGCATGCTATAACCACGAGGAGCATTAAAAGCAAAAAGGCTTTTTTCATGGTGTTTTAGAATATTGCTATATTCTTAAAATATTCTCTTCTTGATTATAGATAATATACTCCTAGACCTTTATTTTTTAACAATATTTCTTAGCATTGGGTGCATATCCATCATATGTTGGTGTGCTATATCTTCATATAAACGGTAGATTATCATAACTGTTAACAGCAGTCCAGTACCTCTGCTTAATGCATCAAGAAGATCCGCTGTGCTTGCCAATAAACCAACAGCTATCGCACCCATTACTGTTAATGGCAATATATATCTTTTCAACAAATGTTCTAAAATCCTTTCATCTCTTCTAAACCCCGGGATTTGTAGACCACTTGCCATTATATTTTTTGCTTGTGCTTTAGCGTCCATTCCTGCTGTCTGCATCCAGAATATTGAAAATATTGTTGCACCGATTACCATAAAGAGTATATAAGTTAATGCTTGAAACAAACTGCTTGTTGAAAACGTTCCTAAAATAAGATCATTAGCGATTTGCGGTGAAAAAACCCAGGTTACTAAACCAGTTGCTGGTGTATTACCACTAAATGTTCCTAAAATCGGATAGCCCCACCGCTCTAAGAGCCTTGCCCAAAGCTGAATATTGGCCATTAGGGCCGCGACGAGTATAACTGGAATATTTGAGGTATACAGGAAATTGAGAGGCCATCTTATTCCGAAGCCTCGGACTCGGCCGAAAGACAGCGGGATCTCAACTTTTAATGCTTGGAGATAAACTGCAAGTGCGAAAACTAGAATTGTAGATAAAATCGTTACAAGAGCAAGAACTGTATTTGAGACATCGCCATTTATTAAGGATATAAATAAAATCCATACTTTCCCAACTGGCGGTAAGCCTGAGCCAAAGAAGACACTACCACTGCTATTAAGGATACTAAACGCCCTAACAAATACTTCTGAGCTAACACCTGCAGCTATAAACAGACTTACACCACTACCGAAGCCCCATTTAGTTGTTATTTCATCCATGTAGAGAACTAAGAGCCCTCCAAGAAATAGTTGAGCTGTTAATACAATCTGCATTAGTTTGTAAGTTGAAAGTGTTAATGTTGGTGATGGAGCGAGACCCCCCATAAAAACATAGACTATCGCTTCAAAAATAATGAAAAAGAGTGTTGATATTTTCTGCAAACCTTGAAAATATGATTTCCCTTCTTTTGTTGTGAGATCTATTTTGAGTATGCCACTACCTACAAGCAATTGGAGAACTATAGAGGCTGTAACGATCGGTCCTATACCGAGGGACATGATGCTACCAAAGCTAGCACCAAGGATTATAGATAACTGTGTGAATTGCGACAGCGTATTTTGCCCAAGGCCATATAACGGAATAACGGATAAAATAAAAAAGGCAACAAGAACGAACAAAGTCCATCTTAGTTTTTCCTTAAAGCTTAGTTTTGTTAATGGTTTTTGTACTTCAGGTATATTATTTATAACCTTATTAAGAATATTATAAATAGGCACTGACACCACCCTCTTTTAGGTTTGTTCTACCACTCCGTTTAATTGCTCTATCTTGCACTTTTTGATATCAATGATGCAATAATCTTATACTTTTTTGTAACTTTTCCGGAACCGAGGAGTTTCTCATAACCTAGTTTTGCTAGATCTACTACATAAAAATCCTCTTTTAGTTCTATTCTATTTTCTTTGAGGAGTTTGTTGAGGCCCTTTTCGATAGAATCGAGATTGATTGCTTTTACAAATCTTTTTCTTTTATAAGAAGCGAAGCCTCTTTTACCAAGAGTTATGCCGTAGTTTTGAAAATAGCTTAGTTTATGTGATGCTCGTTTTCCACTACCGGCTAAACCTGTGCCTCCGCGATCACCATGACCTCGGTGATCTTTTCCATGGCCACATGTTCTTGAGCCACGAAAGCGCCTTATTTTTTTCTTTGATGCCATTAAATCATCCTCTTTATTAATTCATTGATATTATCCTTTCTATACCCTAAGACCCCCCCAAGGGAATAGGGTTTCTTAATGCCTCCACGCTCAAATCCGCCCACGGGCGGGCAGAGCTTGAAAAAGCGTTTAAATCCTGGAACGTCACTAAGTTCTTTTTTAAATGCCATAAATTGGGCTACAAATTCTTGGATACTGATACCTAGTTTTTCTTTCATATATTGGTCAGTGAGGGGCTGTTTTTTTGCTAATCTCCCCCGCTTTGTTAGTAAAAGATGCATGGTCTCGTCATTGAGTTCACCCCAGGTTGCGTAATCTTTTATTTTATCAAGCATGCCAAGATGCTCTTTTTTTGTTGCGAATATAACACACGTGTTCTTTTTGTATAGTCTACTAAGTTTGAAGGTTTTTTTTATATCTGGGTGCACATTAATATCCCCCCTGATTCTGACTACACCAAGCCTGCATTCTTTAATTTCTTTATTATTTTCTTGCATTTATTTTACCTTAACTTGTGAAAGTTTTTTGAGCGCTAAAAATGAAGCGGTAATAAGGTTTATCTTGGCCCTGCTATTGCCCACTATTTTGATGTATACATCTTTTATTCCAGCAAGGGTCATTAATTTTTTACATTCGTCTTCACAACACAA
>Ga0209541_10010363_pt1 | contig 14867 bp, 14 predicted proteins | sample RifCSPlowO2_01_FD_184027 | JGI IMG/M metagenome (GOLD analysis project Ga0209541, IMG submission 184027) | Groundwater microbial communities from Rifle, Colorado - Rifle CSP2_plank lowO2_0.1 (SPAdes) (version 2) | ecosystem: Environmental > Aquatic > Deep subsurface > Groundwater | place... | reverse complement strand
CATAGCCCGACGCAGAATGCCCTGGGTTGCCCCTAGACCCACCGTCGGCAAACAGTTTGACTTCTTTTGGCATAGCTTCAGGAGTAGATTTTTTGGCTGGGCTAAACAGCGCGTCCACTCTGTCTGCAAAATGCCTGTCTTTGTCCGTAATCTTGTCCCCAGCATCGTGCGTGCTCAGCCACAATTCCACAATATTATACGTGTTGTTGATGGTAGGATGATGATTCAGCTCACTTGCTATGCTAGCCACTTTATTTATAAAGTCCGTCGCCTCGTTAAAATCCTTAAAGCTATATTTTTTATATAGTTTTTCGTTTTTTTCCTGCCACATGGTCTTATGTTAACAGATTATGCCGTGTTAGAATACAGCGGTTACAGGGTGTAGCTTAGTTGGTAAAGCGCTGCGCTGGGGGTGCAGAGATCGGAAGTTCAAGTCTTCTCACCCTGACCATATAAAAATATCCGCTAAAGCGGATATTTTTATTAGTTGGGCAACCGACTGTGACAACCTGGAACAAATCCCCAGGTGGGTCTCCGCACGGTCCTGACACGTCGGGACACGAATATTGGAATCCCGAATGATAAATTAATCAGATTATCATTCAGTCGGCTTTGAGCGTTAACTCTACCCAACCTAATCTCAGTATATCAGCCTCAGCAGAGTTTGATTGATATGAATTATAAAAGTAAAGAAGCTTGGTACGGCAATAATAAGACCAAAAACAATGAATATGCCTATGTGTTCCATCTGTACCAAAACATTTTGCACAGATTCTGGAGCAAAAGCATAAAGAAGCCGAGAACCATCTAGTGGTGGTATTGGTAGCATGTTGAAGACAAACAGACCGATATTAATCTGCGAAAAAATTATCAAAACGGTCAGAGCATTTGTGCTCAAACCAGCTTGAAACAGATGAACAATACCTGCAGCCACCAAAGCTAACAACGCATTTGTCAGTGGTCCAGCTATGCCAACCAAAGCGGCACCATATTCCCCAAACTTTACCCTGTCTGGGTTAAATGGTACGGGCTTAGCCGCTAACAGCGGTACTCTAAACACAATCAGCGTAATTAAAGGTAGTAATAAGGTAGCAAACGGGTCAACGTGCTTCAAGGGATTTAATGATATTCGCCCCTCTCGCTGAGCAGTATCATCCCCCAGCCAGAAGCCAGTGAAGGCGTGCATGGCCTCGTGTAATGTTATAGAGACTACCAGCGATACAAATACAATCAAGAGCGTTGAGGAGCCAAGGTCATTGAGCATCTAGCTAGTATAACAAACCTCTTGACCTACAGGGAGAAAACAGATACAATACCGCCCTATGCAAGTATGTGATCTAACCGGCAAAGGCAAACAATACGGAAGCAATGTCAGCTTCTCGCAGCGCCATACCAAAAAAGTCTGGAGCCCTAATCTTCAGACCAAGACTTTCATGCTGGACGGGAAAAAAGTCACCATGAAACTCAGCACTCAAGCTATACGTACCCTCAAGAAAAAGGGCATCCTCACGCCTTTTGCGCCACAAAAACAGAGTAACTAACAGAGTCAGCTACTCTGTTTTTGCTCTTCCCTGTAGCTGCGTTGCTATTTCCAGTACTCGCACACCGTATTATCAATACGGCTTTCTCCGTGCTTCAATAGCGCCTTGCTACAGAAAAACGCAAATGGGGCGTGACCCTACAAAAGAACGTAGATTATTGGCGTTCTAGGACTATCAGCTGGCTGTTTTCGCCTAGTAGCTCAGTGGCTTTTAGTTTGAGCTTGGGTACTGTTTCTTTGGGTTCCATGGAAATGTCTTTGAGCACATCCGCAAGCCCTGCTTGTGGAACTTCATATTTAACCGCCTTGTCGGCATAGTGCGTAGGAATGATGATCTTTGGCTCAATCTTTTTAATTAGCTTTAGCGCGCCAATGCCATCCAGCGTGTAACCGCTACCTCCTACGGGCACAATTAGAACGTCGGTCCTACCTAGAGCCTCCATCTGCTCATCATTGAGCTCTGGATATATATGCCCCAGAATAGCCACACGGATATCCTCTGCAATAACCTTAAATATAGTGGCAGTGTGGCCATTTTTATCCTCGTCCATATGTGCCCGAGCAGCAATGCCCTGTACCGACGCATCTGATACTTCATATTCCCCTGGTTGATCAATAACAATTTTGGCCTCTGCTTTAGGTGCGTTATGTTCGCCAGTAAATAGTGCAATATCCCCAGCTTTGGTTACATTGCCTTCAATATCATCTATAACAATTGCTGCCTTTTTGGTCGTTATACGTACACAATTAGCCCCGTAAAACTGTAGTTCCATTGTTTCTATTCCTCCTCTTTCTTTTCTGTTTCTTTGTCCTGAGCTTGTCGAACGGATTTCTTGGCTGGTTTAGGTGTTATTAAATAATTTTTATCTACCAAAACTTGTTTTTTAGAACCTAACACTAGTGTCAAAAATCTGTCATTTACTTCTTGGCGGTAGCGGAATTCATCATCAGTCATCACGGCATATCGTAGTTCCTTGCCTTCTTTGGCTTCAAGCGTTGCAATGTATTTGTTTACCTGCGTCTGGTTGACGTCGCCCACAAGTAGAACGTCTATACCGCTACGCTCGTCTCTGGTTAGCTGTCCGGTCAGAAGTGCCAAATTAACATTGCCAAGCGCCTTGAGCGTCTGTGATTCGCCTTCAGCCGAAGGAACTGTGGGTGACGCGGTCATAGTCCCAGAGCCAAATATCTGCTCTAGGGGCGCAAAATACTGAAAAGTCTGATCTACCTCATAATACAGGCGGTTATTGTTAGTATCAGAGGATATAATGCCAATACTAAGCAAATTAGCCAGCTCGCGCCGTACAGAGTTAATCTGCTCGTCAATCTTGCGTGTTATCTCACGTACATAAAACGAACGATTAGGATTACTGTAAAAAAGCTGCAGCAGTTTGACCCGTGTTTTACTCCCAAATAATTGCTCAATCACAGATACAGTGTAACAGACCATCTGTTTTTTGTTCAGTGCTATGTGTTCAGAAATGTTGTGACTATATCAATAGCTTTACTGGGGCGATCAAGCCAATGAATATGTTTGTTTCGTTTAAACCATGTTCGCTGGCGCTTGGCGTATAAAATTGTGTTGCGTTCTATCTCTGCTACTGCGCTAGAAATGTCTGTAGCATGCTGGAACTCTTTGTACCCAATCGTTTGTAGCCCTGCTGCCCCCCAACCATAGCGATTGCTCAAGCCTTGCACTTCATTTATCAGCCCCTTTGCCAGCATAGCCTGCGTCCGCTTATGTATGCGTTGCTTTAAGTCCTCCCGCTCAGGACTCAGGCCAATTATTAGTGTATTTGGCCTGATTTTATTAAAATTTGGGGCTTGCCCGTCTTTGATATGACGCAGATTCACTGGGTCCCTTTCTCCATTGCTATTAGCAAATTGATAGTCAAATAGCACACTGTCTATATACAGTCCTGTGCCGCCTACCATAATTGGGAATTTACCTCTAGCTGATATTTCCTTTATAGCTTGATTGGCCAGCCGCTTAAACTCAGCCGCGTTAAAGGCTTGTTCCGGAGTAATAATATCTACTAAATGATGAGGAACAGTTGACTGCTCGCTGGCAGTTGGCTTGGCAGTTCCAATATCTAGCCCCTTATAAACTGTCCGCGAATCAGCACATATAATTTCCCCATCAAACCGCTTCGCCAGCTTCATAGCCAGCGCTGACTTCCCACTGCCCGTCTCCCCCACAATAGTTATCAATGATTTCACGCTAATCTCTTAAGTAAATATTTTATGCTATAGCATGGAATATTTACTTTTATTACGGATGTGGAGACCATAGTAATGTCCTTACATCCACTTTTAAATCATCACCTACTTCTACTCCCTCGGATTCCAGATGCTCACGATGTCCCTGCACACCGCCAGGATAGCCAACGGCCAAGCCGCCTTGTTTGTTGACCACCCGTTGCCAAGGCAGTTCTGGATCACCGAAGTGAGCTACCCCGCCAACAATTCGGGCAGCCTGCGGGTTACCACACAACGCTGCTATCTGCCCATAAGTCATCACCCGTCCCACAGGGATCTGCGCTACCAATGCCTCTACGCGCACTCTAAAATCCCGATCAATATTAGGCATACTTATTAGTCTTTGTCACCGTGAGACAAACCCTGTAAGGAGGTTTTGTGGACACGAGTTTTGGCTTCGTTGGCTACTGTTTTTAGGAATTGTTCTGCCCCAACGGATGATTGGTCACCCGCCTGTACTTCCATATCTTTACGAATTCTGGGCATTAACTTGCCACCGGCGATTTCTTTCTCGCCTATTACCACCGTATATGGCACTTTCATCATCTCCGCATTTCTAATCTTTTTGCCTACGGATTCATTGGTATTATCTACTGTAACTCTAATATCCAAATCTTTGGCTTGTTCAAGCAATTCGCTCGCAAACTTCAATGTGGTGTCTTCTTGATTAACCGTTATCAGACGCACCTGCTCTGGTGCTAGCCACACGGGAAATTTCCCAGCCGTATGTTCAATATACACGGCCAAAAACCTTTCAAACGACCCGAGCAGTGCCTTATGAATCATGACCGGCCGCTGTTCGCTAGCGTCGTGGTCAATATACGTCAACCCAAAACGCTCTGGCATCACAAAGTCTAACTGTTCGGTTGCGCACTGCCATTCCCGACCAAGCGAGTCTGTAACCATTATATCTATTTTGGGGCCATAAAACGCCGCCTCACCTTTTGCGATAACATAATCTAGCTCTAACTTCTTGGCAACTGCTTCGATGGTTGTCTGGGCCTTTTCCCAGACCGCTTTATCGCCCAAGTAGGCTTCTGAATCATCTCTAAATGATAACCTTGCTTTGAACTTCATATCAAATACTTTGTACATGTCTTTAATCATATTCATGATGGCCGTAAACTCTGCCTCTATTTGATCTAGACTGCAAAATATGTGCGCGTCATCTATAGAAATAGCCCGTACTCGCATGAGACCATTCAACTCACCCGATTTTTCGTCACGGTATTGTACGGTGTTTTCCATGTACCGCACCGGCAACTCGCGGTAGCTGCGTGGCCGGCCAGCGTAAATCTGTATATGATGCGGACAGTTCATCGGCTTCAGCACGAATTTGTCGCTTGTTTCCTGGCTTTTGACCAAGAACAATTCGTCCCCGAATTTGTCCCAGTGTCCTGATGTCTTATAGAGGTCTTCTTTGGTAATGTGGGGTATGAAGACCTTTTGGAAGCCATTGGCGAGTTGCAGCTCCTCAGAAAATCCCAAAAGCTGGTCTCTGAGTACTGTTCCACGTGGCGTAAATAATGGCAGGCCTGATCCTACCGCGTCAGAAAAGACAAACAGGTCAAGTAATTGCCCGAGCTTACGGTGATCGTGGTCTGGATTTTGTTCTTGTGCCATAATTCCTCACTTTATTTATAAAAAACGCGCAGCAATTAGAAGATTCTATTTACTCTTGCGCGTCTCGGGTCTAATTGGCGCGTCGTACAATCAGACGGTTCCACCGGACATTTCACTCATGAGGCCATGTTGACGTACATCGCGGCTGTTAAACGGAGCTCTGTAGTTGGTGAAGCTACATCAATACTCAATATAAGTAGTATAACACCCCTGTTTACAAAAGAAAAAGGGTCAAATGTTCTCGCAATGACATTTGACCCTGCCCATCCGTGTAAAACACTAATCAAAACTCCACGGTTCATAAAGCATAACATACTAGCATGATGATACTAGTACTTTATTATTGTTAATCTTACATTTATCCTGTGTACTTCCTGTGGATTGCCTTTTTGTCTGTTATTCGGTATGCTTTACTCTGTTATTCGGGGCGGTTAGCTCATTTGGCTAGAGCGCTACATTGACGTTGTAGAGGTGATAGGTTCGAATCCTATACCGCCCACCAGCATATCGCTCACCTATAATGGTGAGTTTTTATTTTCTATATTCTTCGCAAATACGTTCTAGGTAGCGGATGCTTGCCCCGCGTTAAACCCTGAGCAAAGTAGTCTGTAATCAGATTACGGAGCATCAAGTGTTTGGTGCGTGGTTGTGGATCTGTATTGCTCGCAAATTCTTTGCAGATAACGAAGATTGTGAATAGAAACCAAAGTCCCAGCTAAGGGTTCTCCAATTTTGAATTGGTGACACAAGAAGCCACGGCTGTACTCATCCACATATGTCGTACAATCACATTTGGGATTAATTGGTTTAATGTCTGTTGCCAATTCGGCATTGGTCTGCTTAATCTTTTTGTTCTATGTTGGCATATCCGCTAGTACATCATCCAAAAAATGCTTATGTTATAACATGTTTTTGACATTTTATTGACATTAATATACTTATTGCCTATACTACGCGAGTTAATCGGGAGGCGCTCATATTTGAGTACCGTTAGCAAGGGTTCATTAGAGGCTTTTAAACTATTCTATGAAGAGTTAAAACCCCTAAAGAACACAAGCAGTCGCTTGCGACGCGTTCGTCCTGCCATGGCTACCAAGTAGTTATCAGAGCGAACGTCTAGCCCGGCTTCCTTACAGGAGGCCGGGCTTTTTGTATACAGAAAGTTATACTTGTATTATCCACTAGCTTTATTAATTGCTGTATGACAATATGTTGTCATGGTATGCCTATATTGTGGTTCAGAAACTAGTGTCATCAACTCCCGACCCCAGAGACGAACTAATCATATTTGGCGACGTAGACAATGTCGCTCTTGTTCGGCTATATTTACAACTTCCGAGATGGCTGACCTATTCAAAAGCCTGTCTGTCAAAAACGATAAGCACATACAGTCATTTTCTAGGGATAAGCTGTTTATGAGCATCTATGACAGCCTAAAACACCGTAAAACTGCCCAGAGCGACGCTACGGAGCTCACAGAGACTGTAATTAACCATCTATATCCTCACGCCACCTCAGGACAAATAACCACTGATGATATAACCGATTGCTCTATGAAGATACTAAAACGTTTTGATAAAGTATCGGCAACCCACTACGGGGCATTCCACCCCCTTATTTGAAGCATGAATCTTGAAGTTTGAATTCTGAAGACAGGCTTCAGGCTTCCGAATTCAGGATTCAGATGATTTTTTGTTTGTCTACTGTGACGACTGCTTTATCTGTTACGTCAAACTTCCCTAGATACCAGCCAAACATCAGCCTAGTCTGGGAATTGAGCGCAGCAAAAGAGTTGTATACAATGGTGGTAACGGGCAGCATGACCCATTGAACCATCATTAGTACCGTGCGCCGGTGTTTATAGCGGGCTGGTTTGGGCGGCAACATCTTGACACTTAGAAACAGTGTCACGACTATACCTAGCAAGGCTATTCTCTGTATCTGGCTAGCAAGAATTGGTAGCTGTTGGGATGCAAAATCTTGCGGATTAAACAGCGCTGGGATAAACGCCGAGAACGCTAAAATGAGCGGTGCGACGGCCCAAGTTATATGACCTTCCAGTAAGCGTGCAAACTTAAGTAGCAGATCGGTCTTGGGGATATCGTTTTGAGTAAAAAAGCCCTTTTCTGCTACATATGCTACATCTGATGCACCCCAAGCCCAGCGCCTAATCTGTATAAATTGAGCCTTGAGCGTCTTTATGTAAGTGCTGGATAATACTGCGTCCTGAAAAATTGGCACATACAACGGGTATACCTCATGACGACCCTCGTAGCGAAAGTAGGTACGCCAGAATTGATGGCCATCCTCCACGATGGTTCGCGTACTCCAGAACTCGGTGTCAATCAGTGTCTGCAAACTCTGAGCATGTGCCGAGAAATTACGAATCATATGATGACGCGTGGACAATACGATGTTCCAAAACGAATTGCCCGTAGCGATGACGCGCATCGGTGCTGGGGCATCCCAAATATTATTGGAATATATAGGGATAGGCTGATAGGAAACATAGAGTGGATTAGGCGTAGCGGCGTACAGATAGCTGAGTGCTGCCAGATAATATTTATGCGGCCGGTTATCGGCATCCAGAGTGGTAACAATGACATTGAGCGGATCTATATTGGACTGTTTGACGTAGTCTACTAACTCACGGGCAGCATAGGTGATGTTCCCGCCCTTGCCACGGATTTCTTTATCATTCAGCGGGTGCTTGGTGGCAATAACGTGTTTGAACTTACGGCTATATTTTCGGACCAGTTCCAGTACAGCTGATTCTGATTGGGCGCCGTCCCTACCCTCGTAAGCAAATACCAATATGACCCTTTTCATATCGTATGCGGAGTCCAGAACGGACAAAACTGTGGGTTCTAGTACCTCAAGTGATTCGTTGTATGCCGCAATGACAATAGCATGAACAATGTCATCAGGTTCAATTGGGGTTGGCTGTTCACTCAGGCGCAAGATGTTTTCATAATGCCAGGATGGAATGTGTCGGTCAGGCTGAGCTACTTTGCCGCTTTTCATTTCTGCCAGCATCTGGGGCCACGGTAGTTTTTGATGCTGTTGAAGCAGTCTATACCCCTGAACGGCCCGTATATTTAACCCCAATGCCTTAACAAACCATAACAACAAATAACCAATTATGAAGAACACACAGAGGCGTGGATTTATCTGACTCAGTATAAACGGCAAAGCCAAAATACTCCAAGTTATAAGCCCTGGTAGCATCTCAAACAAACGGTAGCGTTTGCCTCTCTCCTCTACATATGGGATCTCTATGTTTCTCATCGCTGTAACAGCAAGGCATTACTGATAACAAGCGACAGTAGTATCAGTAGTAGTCCCATACCCAGAACGATAACGGCAAACAATCGACGGATGCTATAGACCTTTATACTCAGAATGGTGTGAAATAACAGTATAAACATAGCGAATGCCGCGAAACTTAACATCCCTGTACTATTGGAATAAGAGTAACCGCTATAGCCAAGACTAGGGCGAAACTGTAAAAGATAGACATCACTTCTGGCATTATCAAGACGAAGTAGTATGAGCATAGAAGTGAGTACGGCAAAAAACGTGTTAGCCGTGAGTAGAAGCAACACAATCCGGTCGTGAATATAACGTTTTGGGGTAGACATTAATATGTAGTTTATAGGTTTTAGGTTTTAGGTGCTAGTACTGGTGCGGGTGGCGGGAGTCGGTCACCTCCGGCGACCCCGAAACTACATCATTGAAAACAAGTTTTCAAGAGTAGATTTCCTTGCAAACTGCCACTGGCAGTTTTCACCCTCGTTTCTTGGTGCGGGATACGAGAATCAAACTCGTGCCTCTTGCTTGGGAAGCAAACATACTATCATTATACTAATCCCGCCTGGAGCCACCTCGGGGATTCGAACCCCGGACTTCCACTTTACGAAAGTGGCGCTCTAGCCAACTGAGCTAAGGTGGCATAAAATGTGTTAACTACCAAAGCCGACGTTTCAGTCGACTCCCCGACCCAGCGTTGGGGCTGAGCTAAGATAGCACAACTAATAACCGTCAAATTATATCACGCATTGTTTGCTTTTTACCCCTGTAACTGCTATGCTTTGCTTTGTCTTTTGATATGTCTAAATGTCTCTGGGCTAAATTTCTAAACCAAGGAGCGGCTTTGCTGATTCGACTGTTTAGAAATTTGAAAGGAAGAAGCGGCTAGAAGGTGGAACACAAGCAATACCTTGATTGTGTGCAAGCTGACCGCCGATTCTGACGCGGGCTCGTAGTGAAGTGGTTATCACGCCTCCCTGTCACGGAGGAGATCGCCGGTTCAAATCCGGTCGAGCCCGCCATAGAAAAAGTCCCAGGCCAAAGTCTGGGGCTTTTTCTATTGGTAGGATTGTCCGGATTTGAACGGGAGTGCCAGTGGCACTCCCCGAACCTTGCCTCGGAACGACCAAAGGGAGTTGAGGTCGACTAAGACGCACATTTTGTGCGCCGGTCGAGGCAAATCCGGTCGAGCCCGCCGCAGCTGAAAAGGACGAAGTCCGCTAATCCGGTAGATTTAGTTTAGCCGAAGTCTTAATTCCTTATGAATACTTGGGTTTTTTGTTTGTCCTTTAGGTCGTTTAGATACGATGAGATGTCTTTGAAATTGAATAGTATGTGAGCAGCGTGGATTTTGCCATCGCTAGTAACCTCAATATTTTTAACTATTTCTAATGAATAACCGATGTTAAAGACACCTGAGTGCTGGCCTGTTGACAAACTATAAAGCTCATTGACCGTTTGAGCAGTCAGGTCGCGTTTGGTACGCTCCACTATGCCAATATCACCACCGTTGTCTTTACTGCTTGGGTCATCTGAGTACTTTTTGGTTACAGTAGCAAAATCTGTACCGCCTTTTAGTTCGGCCAAGGCTTGGTTGGCTCTATTTGTTGTCTCTGTGTCCAATGCCGCCACTACATTTTGGGCTAGAATCTGGTCACTTAGACTTCGCTTGAAATCATCTACTGACCAGCCCCAATAATCTCTTAGAACATCCTCAAACACTTTGTCGCTATTGCCCAAACGGTTTTGATTGCGCAAGACTGTGATCTGGTCGTTGATCTGTTTATCACTAACGCTTACGTGGTATTTGTTGGCTAGCTTTTTGATGTATGCGTCATTGATGACCTTGTCCAGTGCCTGTTTTTTGAACGCTATGAGTTGCTGTTTGCCACCCTGCACGCTATCAAAATCTAGCTGCAGTTGTGATTCGTAGTAGTGGGTATAGTGCCTGACTTCAAACAAATAGCTTTCATATGACACAAAGCTCCCTCCCGCTTTAGCAACTGGAAACGGAATAACCTGCGTTACTTTATATAAAAAGCCAGAGGTGGACTGGAATTTGTACAATGCCAGCGTACAATAGCCAAAAAAGCCAATAATGCTACCGATCAGCAAGGTAGTTGTGATGAGAATAATGCGGTGCTTAGAGTGTTGGAGTGGGTAAATATATTTGCGGGCACTGCCGATGACTTCCTCCCTATGGGCTGCAATGGTATCACTGGTAATACGCTGGGCATCTTCAGGCTGTTGGGGTTGCACGGGCGTGACTTTATACCCTCTGCGCAGTCTTTTAAGTCCTATTTTTCGTATCTTAAGCTTTTTCGGCTTCTTCATGCTTCCCGTCTTTTTCGTTAGACTGATTTATCGGGTGAGCGGATAATATAACACCCTGATCGCGTAATATATGCAGCATCTTTTTCTGGATTTTGGCTGGGTGATGAATGTCGTGTATCACCAAATCGCCCATATATGTCTGCACCATCATTGTACCAAATCCCAGTAGAGTTTCCTGCAGACCGGCAATCTCATAATTGACCATTTGTATCTGATTGAGCCCAATATCTACCACGCTACGGTGGAACAGGCCTTTTTGAGTAATCTGTATAAACCGCTGATCAGTAATGATAAACACACTGTAATACCAAGCAATCCACCACGGGAAGAAAGCCACGAGCCCAATTATAAAACCTCCTGCCAGACCGCCAAAAAACCATCCAAAGCCCAGCGTAGGCTTAACGGCCGCTGGTATAACCCCCAGCAATGGGCCGATGAGGGCCAACACCAGTCCCAAGCGCATCACTACAGGGTGTTTTCGGAATACCAGCAATACCTCCTCGTCATCAAACTGGTCTGCAAAGTATTTTTGGGTCATATATCTTAAGGTTATAGGTTATAGGTTATAGGTTCAAGTATTTTAGGATATACTGACCTTCACGCCCCTGTAGCTCAACGGATAGAGTAGTTCCGTCCTAAGGAAATGATAGAGGTTCGATTCCTCTCGGGGGTACCAATTAAAGAGTCCATGCCTGTCATAGGCTTTTTAATTGGTAGGCTCGCGCAGCGAGTCCGAACCTTCAAGGTTCGGTGGAGCGATACCACGCACAGGAGCTTGCTCCGAGCATGGTTGAGTGGAAAAGGACGAAGTCCGCTTTCCTCTCGGGGGTACCAGTTTATTACTTCTTTTTGCGGGAATGGGCGTGGGTGTAGATTTCGTGAACTGTTTCATAGTCAAACAGCTCGTTTTCTGAGAACCAGTGGGCGATTTCTGTCTTGGCTTCATCAGTGTCACCAGAGGCATGAATAATATTTGGAGTAGCGATTCCTTCCTTGTTGGCATGAGCAAAACTGATATGCGAATAATCACCACGAATTGTGCCGGGTTGAGCCGATTTGGGTTCTGTGGTCCCTACCATTTTGCGTACTAATGTTACTGCTTCAACCCCTTCCAACACCATAGCAATCACTGGCCCTTCGTTCATCATCTCAAGCGTTACGTCAAAAATATCTTTGCCACGCCGTGTCACCATTTTGCCAATAGATTCATAGTGAGCGTAGTAGTGATCATAATCTGGCTTTAACATCTTGCAACCGACAATTTTGAGCCCGACACGCTCAAAACGCATCAGAATCTCGCCTACTATGCCCCGTTTTACAGCATCCGGTTTCAGTACAATCAATGTTCGTTCCATATGAAGTACATAGTACAGAGTACAAAGTACAAAGTAAACCATTCCGTACTCCGTACTTAGTACTTTGTGCTGACCATTTTTGTGCCTGCCCCGCACCAAATCCTGAACGAAATAGTTTGCAACCAGATTATGAAGTTTCAAGATTTTGGTACGGGGTCGTACAATGTGATTATGCTATTTGCTAAAGCCAAGACAGATTTTCTAGAGTATCTGGAGATTGAGCAAAACCGCTCCCAGAAAACTATCGCCAATTACGACCATTATTTGACACGGCTAATAGATTTTGGCGGCGATATAAAAGTGTCGGAGATTGACAGCGAGTTTATGCGTAAATGGCGGCTTTGGCTGAACCGTTTGGGGACAAATACCAGTGATGAACTGCAAAAAACCACCCAAAACTACCACCTAATTGCCCTACGCAGTTTTCTGAAGTTCTGTGCCAAACGCGACATCCCTGCACTAGCTCCAGACAAGATTGAGCTGGCCCATACCACCCGCAAACAAGTGACGTTTTTGTCCGCAGAGGAAATGGTTCGTCTGTTGGCTCAGCCAAACATTGATACGGTCAATGGGTTGCGCGATCGAGCTATATTGGAACTGCTTTTTTCCTCTGGGCTACGAGTTTCAGAACTGGTAGGACTGGACAAAGACCATATCAACCTGAAAAGGCGTGAATTCACCGTCAGAGGCAAAGGCCAAAAAGACCGCCCAATATTTGTAAGCCCAACTGCTACCGAATGGCTACAAAACTATATAGACAAACGTACTGATAATGCTCGACCCCTGTTTATCCGCTACAGTGGTAGCAAAACGGTGGACCAATTCGGCAATTTTCAGCGTCTGACTGCTCGCAGCGTCCAGCGCATGGTGGCCCGCTATGCCCTGCTGGCTGGCATTACCAAACATGTCAGCCCTCATACATTGCGCCATAGTTTTGCGACGGATTTATTGATGAACGGAGCAGATTTGAGATCAGTTCAAGCACTTCTGGGCCATAGCAATGTAGCCACCACCCAAATCTACACTCACGTCACCGACCCCCACCTAAAAGCCGTCCACGAAAAGTTCCACCGCACACAAGATTAATGGCCAGTTAATAGAAAATCAAAACAGCTACTGTCTCTAAGAGCTAATCCACATCTATCTGTTGATAGCGAATCTCAAGCAGCTGCCGTGATTTTTAATCTGTTTTCTCGGTTTCTGGTCGTAGCTGAAGCTACGAACCGAAAACGAAAAACAGATTAAAAGTGGCAGACCTTGGGATTTTAGCCGACAGATAGATGTGGATTAGCTCTAAGGTTCGTAGCCATCCGGCTCAACGATAGAACAGCTTTGAGTAGAAGCATCATTCCAATATTCTGTCCTATAAGGCCGATAAGTACTGTAATTCGTTTCGCCAGTTTCTCCATTTGAATAATTTACCTTCAAATTTATGATTTTTTTACTAGTAGATTTTGGACTATAAGGTGGATATGGGGTGGACGAAATAAAACAATGGCTTATTTTTTGGTTTTCATTACACGCTGTACTGGACGTAGTACCATCTTGCCAATCCCATGTACAGCTCACGGCCGTAGCGCCATCGGGTGGTTTGGATATATTTATAAGGTTTACGGCATAATACCAGCGGAAATAGCTGTGCTTAGTATTTCCGGAGCCAGAACAATAATTTGGGTCAGTTGGGGGAACTTGTGTACAAGAAACTACTTCAGCATCGGCGCCTCCACCAGTTGGGCTTCCACCCGACGGTAGAAGGCCACATTCATCAAATATTAATGGAGGGGCCAGTGAGATACGTTTGCAAATGTCATTCCCAGACTCTATGGCATATCCGGGGAATGGCCCATATAGATCTTGATTAAATAAATCACTCAATGGAATTCTTACCTGCATACGCCGAAGCACATCGTTAGCTAAACCCGTAGAATCAACTAATGCCTGTGCTCTGGTAGTTTCACGAGCCGTACTGCCACAATCTGGGAAGCACAATGATATTGCCGAGGTACGGTACAAGGAAGTTAAGCGAAGATAGTAACGGTTTTCGTTGAGTCCAGTGATAAGAAGCTTACAGTTTCTAGGATAATTAGACGACGTTACCGCAGTGCATCCAACCCCTACTTTGCCACCCGTATTGCCAAAGCCAATTATACTGGGGTAGTCAATGCTGCCCGCTCCTCCACTGTTTGTTGGTATGGCAAACTTGGTTGCGGTTTGATTTATAAAGTTGTCACGTGACTTTGGAGTGCCAAATGGTACTAAATCTAGTCTAATAATCCCTGGGCTGCAGTTAGCATGCCAATTTGACGGTAATGGGTCGTGTGCGTTACTAGGACAGCCGCTAAACGTCTGTCCATTGCCAGCATCTTCCCAATATATTGCCAGTTGATTAATGCGCCCGCCCGTTTTGCCCTCTATAGGTACGATTTTTGACTCACCGCTGGATACGC
>Ga0209541_10010360_pt1 | contig 14877 bp, 20 predicted proteins | sample RifCSPlowO2_01_FD_184027 | JGI IMG/M metagenome (GOLD analysis project Ga0209541, IMG submission 184027) | Groundwater microbial communities from Rifle, Colorado - Rifle CSP2_plank lowO2_0.1 (SPAdes) (version 2) | ecosystem: Environmental > Aquatic > Deep subsurface > Groundwater | place... | reverse complement strand
CTCCTTTTCGGCTGTAAAATGAGAATTTTCTGCTAAAAATCAGTCGAAAAAGAAGAATTAAGTCTAACTGTCAAACTCTATTTTTCGCTCAAAAAATTTGAAGAAGTGTCAAAGTTGGGTACTAACAACATTATTTTGGTTAGCTTATCTGAACAGAAAAATAACAAAAATAATTAGATTTATAAGGAAAACAACAATGGAGGTACGCAATGACAAAAGAAGATCTTAAGATGGCGCTTGTTATCGCCATAATCATATCGATATTAATAGGGTTCATACTAGGGAAGTACATACTGTAGTAAAAACCTTTAAATACAAATAACCATTTGAAACCAAAGAGGTGTTCGTGATGAATAAAAGAGGCCAGGGATTACCGTTAAACACAATCATTATCGCAATAATAGTTCTCGTTGTTTTAGTTGTATTGATTGCTATATTTGTTGGAAGGATAGGGAAGTTCGATCAGGATATAAATAAAGAAGGGGAGTTGGAACTGATTAAATTGAAGGCGAGCTATGGAACTTGTAAACCATCTGTAGGTGCAGAGACAAGTTTCCAAACCGCATATAATGCAGAAAATACCAACAAGGGACAACTTACATCTGAATACGCAAAATTGATCAGTCTCTGCAAAAATCGCAATGCGGCAAATTGTGAAAATGCAGTTGATACCAGTACAACTTCAATATTAGGCGGCTGTTCAAATTAGTTTCTTCTTATTTTTTTTCATTATTTATAACGAAACGTTTATATCCTCTCTAAGCTAAAATAAGCGTATGACCTACATTGAGTTCAAAAAAGACAAAATGAATTATGAAGGTGCACTTCGAGCTTTGGAGTTTTACTATGATAAATTCGGAACTCAAGAGAGCATCACAGTGAACTTAGCAGCAAGAATGGCAGGTGTAACAGGTCTAGAAGCACATTTCTTCATGGCTGAGCTTGATAGTTTAGGAATGCCCGATAACCGAAAAGAAGCAGAAACATATCTTCGCAACGTGAGAGATTTACTTGGTAAGCTTAAGGAGTAAGTGCTCAATATAGGTTCTTCTAAATCCAACATCACGCAATTTTTCAAGATAAGTAATAGAATCCGACCTAGAAAATAGTGTAAGCCGTTCCGCAGGTTCATAGAGATCAGTAAGATCACGAACAGGTGCATCAACTATCTGCGTAAATTTCGCTTTAGCATCTTTATTAGCAAAAAGCATTTCGTCTGCATCTTCAGTAAAAAATTTGTACGCGATAAGCACTTCAATGTCAACAACATCCGCATGATGAAGTTTACGTGTCCAACGACGTACAAGTTTAGCAAAACGCTGTTCATAATTCTTAATATCCGAGGGTACCACTAATTCATCAATGAACGCTACAGGAACAGTGGTTTTGTCAAGTTGCTTTTTAACACCCGGTGTAGTATACAAAGTACTGTAAACATCTTTAAGAAGTTCAAATTGCCCGATTTTATTCAGCCATACAATCGGCGATGTATCAACAACACACTTCATAAGCTCAAAATTCAGCATCCGGGTTATAAACTTTTCTAAATTAACTATCAGGTAGTAGTGAAAATAGAGTAAACTTTATATAGAGTAAGCTTAAATTAAGTATCATGGAAGTTATCGATCTTAAGAAAGACGCGCAGGCATTTCCGGTAGGCGACCTTGATTATTACGATGAGTACTATTACCTTCCAAACTCAGGCACAGCAGTGAAGGTATTCCGCCAGGAATTCAACGAAGATCCTCACATGAATCTCGAAAAGATTCCGTTGATAAGGCTGGTTGGGTACGACCAGCGTGCTCATCAAGATGATTTAAGTGAGATATTTGATAGAGGAAATGTTCCAATTATTACAAGAGCATTGCATCTTCCATCAGGATTCAGATATATTCAAAACAAGCAAGGAAAGCCATCAAATCTCATGAAAGTGAGCATAAATATTCAAAAAACTTCAACGGATATATCCGATCATATTCGCCCAATGATGGAGAACGACATCGATGAGATTCGAGAAATGCTCCGACGTGAATACTCGTTGCGATATAGATTCGCCGAACAGCTGTGGAAAGATTATCCAAATGGATGTTTCGTATACGATGTCAAGGGAGAAATCGAAGGAGCTACATTCAACAAAATCCAAGGAAATGAACTCTACATGAGACAAATTTTCGTGCCTGAAGTGCACCAACATAAGGGCATCGGTGAATCGCTCTACAAAGCTCGCTTAGAATTTGCAAGAAAGCGAGGGCTGAAGAAAGCACACGCAACGGTTCGAAACGAAACAGAAAGATTTCACAGAAAATTTGGCGCAAGAAAAGAAAGAACAGCACCGGAGTATTATGTGATCAGAAAATGAAAAGATTAATATACGACAAAAACAAAAATAAGCTTATGCATCAGCGCGATACAAGTATGGATAAAAGAGTTCAAGAAGCACTTGGAATGGTAATTCCTCTAATAACAGAGAAAGGATATGCTCTCACGCTTCATCAAGATAGTGCTAAGAACGGTAGAGACTACGTTGCATACGCCGATAGACTTGAGGAATTGTGGACAGATCACTATGAAAATGGTACAGCATTCACAAACTGCAGAGATGTATCAAATGAGCAATTTGGAAAATGGCTAGCAAAACAGCCGGCAGATGTAAAGCGCCAAGTTTTGGAAAATATAGAAACGTATAGGACAAGCGAACCAGTAGTAAAGCAAGCCTCGCGTTATTTCGGCTTCGAGGACATGGTATGAGATACACGCAAAATCCAGGATCCTAAATTAACCATCGAACAGTAGTGAAAAGAGTAAAATTTATATATAGTAGGCTTAAATGAAGTAAGTTATGCCAAAAATAGTATATCTCAGGGACCCAAAAGAACTTATCTGTGCTCTAGGTCTGGGAGAGAGAGCAGACGAATTTCTTCAGATGATAACGTATTTTGATTATGCTGGCGGCGTTGCACTTCCGGTATCCATGTTTCAAGAGGAAGCGAGAAAACTAAATCCGAAACAAAAAAATACCCTTGAAACATTAGTTAATGAATGCGAAGGTAAAGTCCATTTAAGATCAAGAAGATATTATATTCATCCTCTAGAAAAAAACAAAGAACGAGTAAGAAAACTGGTGCGGGATTATGAACAAGAAATTTCCGATAATATTGATGAGCTCGGAGATATCGATGCACCTGAAATTGAACGTAGATTAACGATTTCAGCGTTGCTTGACCACAAAAAACATTATGGTTTGATTATGCTTAACCTTTTCTTTGGGCAATTGCTTAAAGGAGAAGTTAATCTTGAGATGTATGAAAATGTTAAGGCAGCATGTATAGCGGATGTTGAGAATTATTACAAATTTTTGATGACGGGAAAATTAGGGAAACAAGGCGTGTATTCTGGAGAAACAAGAGAGAAATTTTCAAGAGTTGTGTTGCCGTCAGATACAGAACCAAGTTTGCTTAATCCAGAAGGAGAAAAAGCGACAAGAAAGATGATAATTCGTGAAATGGATCATCCATTGCAGATATTACTATTCGCGGGTCAACTACTTGATCAAGATAAGCCTGGACAAATTGAAGTCACTGTAAATCCTTTAAGCGGCGCAATTGAAATTGGTTATGCGTTAAGGTCGATATATACAGAATTAGGAATTGAAAAGATAAAAGATGTTGTGCTTATGAAATATTCTAGATATGCTGAGGGAGATACGGAACGAGATATAGAATCATGTGTCCCCCAAGCGCTGAAAGGAGAAATTGAGAAGCTCCGAAACCATAGGATTATGATTATAGATGATAATACATTCACCGGAACTACATTGAAGAATCTGCGTGATATGATGCAACGATTAACAAACGATATTGGCATTGCAGCAATAGAAAGGATATCAAAAATAGAAGGTCCTCGCGCAATAGAATACGAAGAACTAAACATTAAGCCAATTTCAAAACTTCGCTATGTAGGGAATGTTATGGAATTTGTAAAGAACAATAATTTAAGAGGAATAAGCCAATGAGAGGCACAATCTTTATTAACATAGAAAATAGAAGTAAAGTTATGGAACTACCACAGGAAATAAGAGACACGTACCTTGGAAGATTATTTCAGTTTATTAGAGATAATGCAACAGCTATCGACACAGAGGCTCGTGCCAGTCTTGAGACTGACGTAGAAATCCCCGAAGTGAAAACATTCGACAATTACCTAGCATCATTAGAGAGAGAATTAACGATGGAAGCCCAAAAGAGAGGATTACCAGTGAATAGCGGAACGGCATTCATAAGAGACTATTGGGCGCGATTTTATTATCACACACTTCCAAACCTCATGGAAACAGAATCGGAAAAACGAACAAATGATTCATATAGCGGAGCACGAGAATGAGAGATTCATACCAACCAAAAAGCGCAGGTTTGTACTCAGCATTATTTCTAGCACTCCTAGGCTGCAACGGTGATAAGCCACAGCCCGACAAGATCGCACCGGATCCAGTAAAACAAGAACCAATCGGACAATTAGAACAGCGGGTTGCATATGCAGCAGAGAAGATTGATTTGAGTACGCCGGTTAAATCTTTAGTATCTTTTGAAAGAAGTATTAGAAATAATGAATTAGATAATGCCTTAGCTTGCGTATACCGACCCGAGTTATTTGAAGCTGGATTTTCAGATGAAGAACGTAGAAAGAAACAAGAAGAAGTAAAATATAACCTAATTGAAGACTGGATAAATAGTGCTGACCATAATAATTCCATCGAAAAAGCTTTTGGAAGTCATGAAGCATATCTTAGAGCAATCGAAGAAAGTGGAGAAGTCCTACCAGATGCAAAACTCCGATGGGAAGCAAATTCACAATGGGCATCAAAATATAATCATCCTACTGCACGAGTAAAGGTAACTCACAACGGCAAGACCGGTACAGTACGTGCTGATCTAATTAAAATCGGCGAAAAATGGTATATGGGTAGTTGGTAATTACTCGCAGATTGATATTTTTTTAGTTCTGATAAGATAAGGTAAATTAACTTCTTCTCCAAAAAAGTCTCCTTCTTCAGAAATGAAACAATCATTATCAAGTCCATCTTTAGTAGCACTACAACTGGCATCTCCCGGAAACGTAACAAACACACAAACTTTCCCCGCCTCAGGAATATAAAGCAGATTTCCATCCTCTTTCCCTAATTTATCCGAGTCAATAATCATACTTGTTGGACCATCAATAACGACATGTTCTAGAAGAGTATAGTCAGGACGAAACAAACGTTTGCCTTCTAATCTACTGGATGAAACCAACGGATTGAACGACTCACCAAAATCTTTAATCCAATTCGTATGAAATAAGTAAGCAGCGAATTTAACATTATCACCTAACGTAAATGAATCCGAACCAGGATGAAGATGTTTTGGAGCACCAGAGTTATCAGGTTTCGCAATAATGGTGTCATCATAAGCAATCACATCTTGCCCACTGATAGTGCCACCCACAAGACATAAATCCATTTTTTTAATCAACTTCGACTCCACAATCTGTTTCCGGGCATTACGTAACTGCACCAGCACTTCGCCTTGACGATTACGCTGGATGTCAAACTCATGACCGTTGAACTCTTTCGGCCATTCAAATGTTTTCAAGCAAGCTTTAGTTTGATCATTGGCCTCAAGATTGACATTCCCCTCAAGTACCTCAACGAACTTATTATACGACGTAACCATATTCTCATCTCTATCTAGATCAGCAGATGGCAAATCATTCTTTAGCCATGGAATATAATTCACAATTTTACCAGATTGAGATGCCGCTTCGTTCACCAAGCCTTTCGGCGCCAAAAACGCAAACGCAAACAGTCCCGCAAAAACAATAAGAATCACCAAAACCACAAGATTCTGAAATGGAAACGACCCTTTTTTCATGTCATCGCGTAACAAAATGAACTATTTAAATTAGTCGCCACAACAAAGAATATAAACAACGCTCATTTTAGTTCATGAATGAAAAGAGGAGACGGTATGCCATTCTGGATAATTATAATGGCAATCATCGCAATCATCGTCCTAGTCATTCTGATTACAATCTTCGGAAGAGAAACCACCGATTTTTCTCAAAATCTCAAAAGCTGCACATTGCGTGGCGGAGAATGTATGCCAACCTGTCCAGAGAATGCGCAGAAAGTAACTGCAACGTGCGAAGTAGGTCAAGAATGCTGCGTGGTGCTCAATGGATAAAGGATCCATACAAATACCTTACATAGCAATCATCTCAATTATATTAGCGATACTCATATTTTACATCCTCTTAAGGACCGTGAATGGTGCATTCAGCAATGCGTTTAAATAAAAAAGGAATGGCAGTGATGGAAACGATCATCGGCATCGTCTTAATTACATTCGTATTCTTTATTCTGCTCGGCCTATGGAACAAGGCAGCAGGCCGCAGTGAAGGCGCCGCAGCAGAAGAGTTATGCCATGCAACCAACGCACTGCGCACCGGTATTGTGCTCAAACTCCCAACCACAAACATCGAAGCTGCGCGTGTTGTCCCCCGCGGCTGCAAAACTCTGGATATCCAAAAACTGCCAGATGCCACCCATTTAAGCCAAACAAGTGACAAAAATAAAGCTGCAATTTCCCATATAGCAGATTTGTCTGCTAAGTGCTGGTGGATGTGGCTGGAAGGACAGGCAGGAAAAGTAGTTATGGACCCAAGATTATTCGGATCAAAATTTGGATCCGATAAATATAATTGTTTTATTTGTTACACATTCTTCGCAGAAAAAGGTATTTCAGTGACAGCCGGAGAATTACAAGATGGACTGAGAAAGCAAGTGTATGAGATTAAAGACACCAGCGATCAATGCTCAGCAAACGGTGGCTTCTGTAAAACATCATGCGATAACCCAAATGCACCAGAACCAACATACACAGAAGAAGTCGAATCGAACATCTGCGGAAAAATCAGCCCTGGCACAAAATGCTGTGTAGATGATAAGGATTACAGCTGCGTCAACAGAGGCGGGCGATGCACATTTGGAGATGGATATGATATTGCATTCGACGGTTGGACATGCCCATCAAAGCAAAAATGTTACATAAAAGCAGAGAACAAATTCAGCTATTTTGATTACATCCAGCGATACAACGGCGGTTTCGGCACATGGTATTTCGATATTAAAGAGACAAAAGAAAAAGAACCGTATGCAATAGTCTTTAGCGAAGAAACAAAAAACTTCCTTGATATCGTTGGATGGACAGAAAGCAATGAAGCAGATTCTATCATTATCACATCATTATCAAAAGTCCAAGGTAAATGTGCAATCCAAGAAGAGGTATACTCATGAAAAAGGGTATTGAACTTGCATTCTCAAATATAATCGTGATAGTTATTTTATTATTATTCTTGATTGTCATGGGATATATTATCGGAACCTGGGGTGAACAAAGCTCCGGCATATTAGACCGTTTCTTTGATATGAGATGAAAAAAGCATTCATCGGATATGAAGCGCTCGTAAAACTTATCGTTGGAGTTCTGTTCGCAATTCTCGCCGTCAGCATCGCAAAAAGCTGTGCAGAGAGTTTCTTCACATCATCAGACCAAGGTGCCGAATCATTCAAACAATTCACAGAGAAGATAGAAAAGACAGCTTTATCCGGCGGAACAATAAGTGATACTACTTTGCTGATTATGGATGATAATGCATTGATTTTAGGTTTTGCAAAGAGTGCAGATTCCATTGAAATCCAAGTACCGAGTGGGTTAGCATTTCCAGAATCTAAATATCCGAACGGCATATGGAAAATAGCACGACCACTACGAACATGTGGAGAAAAAGGGAGCAACGCATGCGCGTGCCTATGCAAGGATCCCCCAAAATTGAACACTGAGCTTGGATCCCATGTATGTGAAAGTCTTCAATGCACTCGATTCAGTAATAATGTAGATTTCCAGCAGACAACATTCATTAACGAAATCTTACCCGAGCCATATATAACAATCGATATGTCTACCCTAAAAAGTCCTTTTGTTATAAAAAATGGCTTCCTCATTGAACGGTTCTCACGAGATGGTCCAATAATTATCCCGTATGAAAGATGGCTAAGCCTTCAAGACAAACCGATACCATCACAGCAGATGATACCCCGCCGCTTTCCCATCTTCATCGAGAAAAAATCGAATGGTAAAATTGCCGTATGCCTCAGATTGCCTTGCGTCGAAAAGTAAAAACATTGAACAGTTTTTATCTGCGGATAAATATAGAAATTTACTTCCACTTCTCATTCTCTAAAAGAATATGATGGCTTCCTGCAGCAAAATTATCATGAAGATAGAAGCCCGTGGCTCCGTCAAGCGATGGAATTTTTTTAGGATCGCTTCCCAAATAAAGAGCATCGCCAATACCAACAACAGTATACGTTCCCGAATTGCCGCCTGCGCCAAACTGAACGCGGAACTGGGCGCCGATCTTTAACACGCGACTGAGTTCCGCAGGAATGACTGCTTCGCGTCCTTTAGGAGACTGTCCTGTGATGTGAGTATGGATATCCGTTGTATAGCCAACATCAAACATTACTTCATCACCGACATTAAAACCAGATACAGATTTCTTGAGGCTTTCAAACCCGCTCAGCCGTCGTCCAATATCAGCAACTGAACGCTTCATACTGTCCCACTGCCGCGCGAATCGTTGAGAGACAATATACGAATTATGTCCATCAGAAATAGTCGTCCAATCAGAAGTCAAATTCATGACATCACCTAACGCTCGCTCCTGCAGCGCAAGTATCTCATCAAATCGTTCTTTCTGACTCTTCTTCCAGTCTTTTAATTTATCATAAACAGCAGGATCATTTCGTTGCATTAAATCCCGAATCGCTATAAGATCATCATACGCTTGCTTATGTGATTTGATAACACTAATTACATCCTCAATATCATTCTGCTCATAAGTTCGCGGCTTGGGCTGTATCACAGCAGCTGCATGAAGGATATCATGTGCATGAACGTGGAGATGTCGTACATAATCTTCAAGCGCGTCGATTCGAGAAGTATCATTATTCAGCGTCACATCCTGTCCCGCTTCGCCTAATGCTTGCCTGCTCTGTTCAGCAAGTTTTCCAAGACGTCGAGAATAATCCGCAACGCCTTCACGTTCCAGAATATTCCAAATAGAATCGTTAATACCCACACCGCCCGCGCTAAGATTAGAAACATACGCATTTTGAAGAAGAACAGCAACACATCGATCTCGCAATGCTTCATTATTATCAGATTCATCTTTCAACAAAAATTCATCAACCGCATCTAACGCACGACGATACTCGCTGTTCGGATCCGCAGATGCATTGTCCGGATTTAATTTCGCAAGCAACCCTTCACGAAAAACCGTTCCTTCTAAATCCCGCTGCATTTCAATGCCATCCTTTGGCTTGTCCTGAGCTGATGCTATCCCGCCAAGCCCTGCAACCAATACAAGAGGAAGTAAACGTCTCATGAGCTTATTATAAGAACAACGCTATTTAAAAGTTTCCAACATTAACCACTGAAAGAGGACTATGCACGAATCGTCGATTTGATCCGTTTTACATGAACTTCAATGTTTTCAGTAATATGCTGCGTAGAATCATCAGCAAAATACTTCGCAAAGAAGAGACAGCAACTGACAACCGCAGCAATTTTTTGATATTCCATGACACCCGCAAATTTATTCTCAAGAGAAACAAGCTGAAGATTAACTGCTTGAAGTGCAGCATCAATGCCTAAAATGATCTTCGCTTCTGTGTCGCCAAGAACACGTTGATGAACCACACGAATGTTCTCGGATTGTACATCAATCTTCCGTGATAGAATATCAGATTCCGCAAGCAATTGGCTGTAACGAAGAATGCCAGTAATCGCAGTCTGCTGCAGCACTTGATCAACCTGCTCAGCATTCGCAAATTCCGACGTCAATTGCTGAAGTACAGTCTGTTGATTGCAAGCCTCACGATAGAGCTGCGTGCCTAATTGCTGAACATGAGAAAGTGCAGTATACAATTCTTCAAATTGAAACGACGAAGCTTCCGGAAGAAAAACCTGCGAGCCCTGAATGAACCGCTTATACAATAACAGTTCCGCATTGTTCAGCCGATGCAATACCGCAAGCAGTATAAGGACTTGCCGCTCATTGTAGGAACGATACCAGCGAGGACGGAGATGAACTAACGCACGCAGAATAGCTTCTTTATTCAACGCATAACGTTGGCGAATAATTGAAGCTTTTTCAACCCATGCAATCCATCGATCCATGCAGAAAGAAAAGAAAGGTAAAGTTATAAATCTGTTCGTTTTCATCACCTCATGCAAAAACGAGGGATGATCGTCTGGGAAGTTGTGGTATGGGCCGTTATACTCTTAGTTGTCGCGGTAATTCTGATTTTCGTGTTCAAGAATTTATTGGGCGAAGAACAGAGCGCCATCAATGATACAATTACCGGAACAAAAGACTCAGATCGTGACTTAGTGCCTGATGCGTTCGAAGCAAAAGGATGCGAAAACACCCCACCGGGAGAAAAAGTCAATTCGCGCGGCTGTAGTTCATCCCAGCCTAATTAACTCCAAAATAAGTTTATAAACAATCTTTGATTCTCAAGATACATGAATAAAAAGGGTGCAATTTTATGGACAATAATAGAGAGTATTATTGCCACAACGATTGTCTTATCCCTATTCTATGGCGCTTGGAGTTATGGAAACGATGAAGCACCATCACAAAAACAGCTCGCACATGAGGGCGCACTGCTGATCGACCTGTACGAGAGCTTTAACATTGAACAATCACAGACAAATATTGCATTCAAATATCCACGGAAGATAACAACACCGATTGTTCTTAAAGAAGATTATTTCTCCGTGATTTATCCATTAGGAGAAATCAAGTCATATTTTGCCGCGAAGGTAAAAACAAGCACTATAAATGCACCATCACTCTATTTCAACAAAAACGGCAATAGCATATCCATCAGCGAAAAAAATCAGGATCTTAACTATTTCACCTGTGGGAAAGAGAAAACATATGCAAATATAGAGTTAAAAGTAACACCAGAAACGCAAGATGCTGCAGTTGTCCTTGCATTGTTCTGCAGAAAAGATGGAACCTGCATACTTCATGAGGATAGTCCAGCAGAACTAAAGATAAGTATTATTCCACAGGAAAAAGCAGGCGTTGCAGTTTATTTTAGCAAAGAAACACAATTTGCTGCCTGCACCGTTGCAAACAACCTTTTAGAACGAAATCCTGATATGCCAATATGGATGATTCAATCTGACGAAGAAACATTCACTATCGAAAGCGAAGAAAAAAGTGAAACGCTCCAGCAGATAGGATTTGCACTGGAGGCAATCATATGAACAAGCGAGGCGAAGAGATACACACAGAAAAGACGGTCTGGATCCTGATGTTCGCGTTTGTTCCAGGAATCTTATTCCTTGCATTTGCATTCATAACATCGACATATATTGGAAGTGTGTATAGTTTTCCCGAAGGCTTGCGAAGTATTGTTATCACAGAAAGATTTGAGCCTTGCTTTGGCGAAAAGAATACGATCGAACTCAGCAGATTCACACAAGCACAATTGAACGAATGCTATCCTGTTAAAGCAGAATCGAACGCAATCGCATTAAGAATGTCACTTACTTTAGACCAGCAGCCGCACACATACACAACACAGAACTGGAAGAATGAAAGGGTTACAGACCGAATAATCACGCGTACCATAAATGTTTTAGATAATGGAATAAAAACAGGCACATTGAGAATAGAGGTGCAGAATGAGTAAGGCTATTGCAAGCGATGATTTCATTGAATTCATGGTGATGCTTTTTCTATCTGCACTATTTGTTGGCGGAACAATATTATTTTCCTTAGTTATTTTAAATGCTCAAAAATCTGAAATGCCGAGGATATTTTCATCTGATCATGAGGTCCAGAAGCTGCTGCAGGAGTACCTTGAAAATACAATTGAATATCAAGGGCAAACGATGACACTGCGTGACTTCATCGCAACTATCCACGACGATGATGACAATGAGAAAGTAGAGCTGTTCCAAAAGCATGCTGATGATTTTTTCAGCAAAGAATTTGGAGGCAGAACACAACCGATATTGCACTCATGGCATATCGATATCGCAGAAATATCTCCATATGTTACTCAAGTAGAAGAGCTGAATGCATATAATACAGAAAGGAACATTCTTGCGACAATATTAGATCGAGGATTTGGAACGATACAAGATATTGCAAATGTCGAGTTTGGCTACCAGGCAGGCCGTGCTCAATGCGGTGTGCGTGAAGACTCTACAAGTATAATAAATAGACAATTTTATCTAAGTAAAATAGTATTGCATTCAACAAGTTATGGTGCAGTAAGTATTGAATTATGCACAACGAGGTCAGCATGATCTCCTCAAAAAAAGGAATGATATGGTATTATATCATACTCCCGATGTTTGCTCTTGCAATTATAGCATTCGTCATATTCCAATTAGGCAATAAACCAGAGACATATCCAGGACAAATCCATTTGAACATTCTCAAAGTGCATGATTATTCAAAAGGAATAGAAATATATCTCGAAAGCGCAGCACAGAGAGCAGCCGCTGAAGCATTGCCTGAGTTAGCAAAGAACGGTGGATTCGACTCAAACAGCGAATGCACAGATTACTTAGGATATCAAGTGTGGACTGAAAGTTGTACACCAAAACTAAAGTCAAGCTACGAAGAGTATTTTAATGGAAAGATGCTGAAGATTGTGAAACATCCCGATGATAAAAAATTCATCCAGTTCGACAATACGTTCTCCATTTATCCAGAATTGGAGGGAGGATACTACAAATTAGCTCTCAAGAACAAAGAGTTAGCAGCAGGCTCTGATAAACCCATAAGAATCAAGATGTATCCAAAAGCATATGCTAAGTTTAATGAACCTGAATCAGACATTCAAGCACGTTTAGGCATCTATTCATTCCGTCCAAACATAAAGATAACAACACCATTCGATTACAGTTCATTCTCTGAAATAGAGTCAGGAATAGAAGAGATAAGAAAATCAGAGAACAGCATCCAAGCATCAGAGAAAATAAAACAATTAAACAGCGATAACCTCAAATGGACAGTAAATGCATGTACCCCAACAACAGCTCCAGAACAATTTTATGACATCGTTGAACATATACAGAAATGCATGCGCGCTCAAGATAACGAAGGATTAATTTCATGCAGGTGCGATTTAGTGACACCAGAGAGTCTCAAGCTTCTGGATGGATATTCGATAGAGCTCGAAACTGTGGAGATAAATGGCAACAGAAGAATTAAAGCAGAACTAGTATACAGTGGAGAAGTTATCCGCCGAGAAATGATCGACGGAGACGCACAGCTTGCTCTGCCAACAGAAGATAGATTTGAGCTTGAAATATTAGCCGAGCAGCAGAAAGTGACAGTGCTCAACCAATTGTCGCAGAAAACAAGTTTCTTCCGCTACAAAAACAGCGAAAACAATCTGATCGCATTCATCGACGATGACCACCGCAACGGACTATACGACCAATTCAGCGAATGCAAGCCAGAGATAACCAAATTCCGTATGTGTATCACAGCAGGAGCAACAAATTTCAAGATTGCAGTCGAACTCCCCGACAGCAGTGAAAATCCTATATCTTAAACAATCCAAATATATTTAAAAGAAAAGTCCCACCAAAACTCTATGATGACGTTAACGCTTGCGCAAATTAAAGAGCGAATTCTTCATGAAGGAAAAGCTTCAGAAAAAGAGCTTGAATCCAGGATAAAGCAAAAGATGAACGAATTGTCCGGACTCATTTCTGAAGAGGGTGCAGCCCACATCATCGCAAATGAATGCGGCGTGCAATTGATTGCTGCGTCTCCATCATTCAAAGTCAAAGATCTCGCAGCCGGTTTGCGCAACGTTGAGATCACCGGAAAGATCGTCCAAAAGTATGAAGTGCGTGAGTTCAATTCGTCCCGCGGTCCGGGAAAAGTCGCAAGTTTGGTCTTAGGCGACGAATCCGGCGTCGTGCGTGTCGTCTTATGGAATGACCAGGCAGAAAAATTAAAGACGCTCAATGAGGGCGACATTCTCAGGATAAGTTCAAGTTATGTCCGAGATAACAACGGCAGATTAGAGCTTCACCTGAATGACCGCAGCGGTCTCGCAATAAACCCCGAAGGCATAACGATCAATGTCACACAAAAGCAGGCAAGCGATGCCGTAAGAAAGGCGATTAAAGACCTCACAGAAATGGACAATAACGTCGAGCTTCTCGTTACTTTGGTTGATATTTACGACCCAAGATACTTCACCGTATGCTCGCAATGTGGTAAGCGCGCAGTCGAAAGCAACGGCACCGCTCATTGTGCTGAACACGGCGACGTAAAGCCTGACATCTCATATGTGATGAACGTCTTAGGCGACGACGGAACAGACACGATCCGCGTCGTCTTATGGAAAAACCAGACAGAGCGGTTATTAGGATTGGACAGCACAAAAATAGTGCGCTACAAAGATTTTCCGGAAGAATTTCAGGACATGAAGCATAAGTTGTTAGGTGAAATTATCAGAGTCATAGGCCGCGTCAAAAAGAACGAAATGTTCGGCCGATTAGAATTCAACGCGCAGCTCGTCTTTTTGAACCCATCAGCCCAAGAAGAACTGCAGAAGATACATTAGTTGAGGATAAGTCAAACTTAAATATAAAATCCGTTTTCTCATCAGCATGATGTGGTTCACGCATGTGGTGTTCGCTTTGCTCGTCAGCCTTATCAGCCTCAAGTTTTTCTCTCCATCATCGCCGGAATTATACATCATTCTCGTTTGTTTCGGATCAATCTTGC
>Ga0209541_10010358_pt1 | contig 14879 bp, 21 predicted proteins | sample RifCSPlowO2_01_FD_184027 | JGI IMG/M metagenome (GOLD analysis project Ga0209541, IMG submission 184027) | Groundwater microbial communities from Rifle, Colorado - Rifle CSP2_plank lowO2_0.1 (SPAdes) (version 2) | ecosystem: Environmental > Aquatic > Deep subsurface > Groundwater | place... | reverse complement strand
ATCGATGGTGAGTTACAGTTAGCCCTTGATTTTGAATCAAATGGTAGAAAGCCGAATTTTTCCAATAATTTTCAAGACGTTATCAAAATAACTTATAAAGAGATTCCGAATCCACAAGATATTTTTGCGTATATTTACGCTGTATTAAATTGTAATATTTATCGAAAAAAATATATTACCTCTTTGGTAAATGACTTTCCTCGAATTCCCTTTACATCGAATTATCAGCTATTTAAAAGCGTTTCAAAATTAGGAAACGAATTAATCTCTTTACATTTACTCAACAATGATTGTCTTAATAATCCTGTCGCTAAATTCTTTGGTAAAGATTCCGAGTTGGTGAAATCCAAAGCTATTTATAAAGACGGTAAGTTGTTTGTTAATGAAACTCAGTATTTTGAAAAGGTCGAAAAAGAAATATGGGAGTTCCACGTTGGTGGCTATCAGGTATTAGACAAATGGTTTAAAGATAGAATTGGTAAACATTTAGACGATGATGATATCCGCCACGTTTGTAAAGTCATCACAGCTATTTCGAAAACATTAGATGTTCAAAATGAGATTGATAAGTTATATATCGAGTTAGAGAATAGTCTAATAAAAACTCCACAAAAAGCTAATGAGGTATAATCTTGAAAAAGCAATATTTTCATCACAGACATGAAAAGAAGGAAGAGATATCGTAGGCATTTTCGAAGAACCCGTCGATCTGAGAGTTTAAGAAACCTATTACTTGCAGTTACACAAAAGAAAACTGATTTACGGAAAGTCAAATTAGTAAGTCATTATTTCACATTAAGTCCACAACGAGACGAGCGAGTAACTTATGTGTATAAAGTGAACGTTGAAGATGATAGCGATGTGGTAGAGATTACCTGCGTATCATATGATTTATTACTTGAAAACGAATGGATAACAGTTGTATACTATGATAGTCATCATGGTGGTATACTGCATAGGCATGAGGATCATAATTTAGTAAAGAATACAGAAATTGTTTCGAGTGAGCGAATCAAGAAAAAGGGAACTCAAAAACAACTGCTTACATGGGTAATACATGATCTTACGCATAGCTACCTGTCTTATAAAAATAGATTTTTGCGGATTAACAAAAAGTATCTTCAAAGGAAAAGTATAACCGTTTGATTTAAAATAACGAGCATAAGGAAGAAGTCTATGTCTAAAGCAAAAATCATTTTTAAAAATATTAGCCTATCTGAGAAGTTTTCATTGTATTACTTAGACAATCCAAATTTATTTGTGGATTTTCCTAATAATGCCTCAATAGTTATTTTTAGCAAATCAGATAATGAACTGAATAAATCTAATGATAAGATACTCAAAGATTTAATTCAGGAGGGCACGGAGGTCGTAAAAGTTCAGGAAACTTCTGATCAGAACACACCTTGGAGATTTTCTTCGCCTTAACTAACAACGCTCAGTTCTTGAAGTTTTTCTTGTAGCATTCTGATAATCCACACAAACTGAACGAGGATTAGGAGATTTTGACGCCCCGCAGTATAATCCTCCTCAGAAATCTCTCAGATATGAATTATTACGTTTTTCAAGTCTCGGATCAATCAAAATACGGTAAACAAAGAACAGCCCACGAGGTTTTCGATTTTCTTGTAAAAGAACGAAAAGCGTGGGGTTTTGGGTATCATACAGCTAACCGCAAGGCTATTCAAAAAGGAGATAAAGCTCTTTTCTATCTTACTGGATTAGATAATCAAGTTTTTGTGGGTGCAGCTACATTGAAATCAGCTGCATATAAAGATGCTACCAAAGAATCAGTAGACTGGTATTTGGATCCAGAAACTCTCCGTATTGACTTAGAGGACGTGATTATTTTTCCAGAACCAAAATCACGAAAGGAATTTAAGAGCATAGAATGGAGACCCGTACAAGGTGGGTCAGGTAAGATTTCGGAACGAGATTATTTGATTATTATGGGTTTACAGCCCGATGCGTTTAGCAAACAGGCGGAACCACAAGAGGAGATGGAATTTGCACTCGAAAAATATCTTGAGGATTTTATCTGGGATAATTGGGATAAAATTGATTTTGATGAAAAGTTATATAAATTTACCGATGGCGACGGTAATGAAGGGAAACAATACTACACCGATGAGGCAGGATATATTGATATTCTTGCAAAAGATAGCAAAGGTAACTTCGTAGTATTTGAGCTCAAAAAAGGAAGAAAAAATGATGAAGTAATCGGTCAGATTTTGCGTTATATTGGCTGGGTAAGGAACAATCTTGCAACCAAAGGGGAGCAAGTTCGCGGCATAATCATTGTTGGATCGAAAGATTCCAAATTAGAGTATGCATTACAGGAGATTTCGAATCTCGTAAGTGTTAAGCTTTACAAAATTACTTTTAAGATAGAAAAATATTCGTAGGTGGTCTACTAGCATTGTTAGCATGCCTATTGGTCATTATGTACAAACTCTCTCCATCCGAATTTGCCTATTTATATGAGGAGTGTAAGCTGTGCTACTTCCTCAAAATTAAGCAGGGAATTGAGCGCCCAAAGTCACCGTTTCCGGGAGTTTTTTCTGCATTAAATACCCGTCTCCAGGGCGCTTTGATCGGAAATGATTTGCGTAAGCTTTCGTCGGTTTTACCTGAGGGGACAGTTGAGAGCCAGGAAGGATTTATTGAATCTCAACAAGTTACAAATACGAATGTGTACATCAAAGGCAAATATGATCTTCTTGTTCGTCAACCCGACAACACGTACTTAATTGTTGACTTTAAGATCAGTCAGCCGAGTGAAGAGAAAATTGCAAAGTATCAAAGACAGCTGCAAGCTTATCACTATGCATTTGAACATCCCGCTCGGGGAGAGGCGAAAAACATCACGAAATTGGGCCTTATTATCATGTATCCGGATCAGGTGAAATTTAACGATGGTCAAGCTAGCATCACTTTTCCTCCGCAGTGGATGGAGATTGACATTAAAAAGGATTCGTTTTTGGAGTTTATGAAAGGAGTTCATACACTTCTGGAAGGTCCACCGCCATCTGAAAATCCGAATTGCCGGTGGTGTAAATACCGCCACATCGGAGAAAAACTCACGCACCCGCAGCAAACAGACATTCCGTTTTAAATTTTTATCGCCTTTCCTCGGTAATCATCCGGATCTTTGTTAGACAAAAATTTACAAACTAGTCGATCTATTTCCTGATTTGAGTGTTGAGACTCTATACCGAGTATCCCTGGTTTTCCTTTTTTTACTAATTTTTTGAAGTCTTTGAAATTGACGGTTAACACGAATCTATTTTCTTTAACCGCTTTTTGATAGATTTCTTCATCAGAGCACGTGGGTGGAAATCTATATGTATGAACAATATGAGTGAGGTTAGCTTTTTTTGAGAGTGAAGGAAATGACGAGGAACGTGCAAAGGCTGAATCTAAAAGAATTTTAAATTTTCGTCTTTTCTTTTTTGACGGACTATTATGCTGCAAGTTGGCGCTTGTAAAAACTAAATATTTCCAGGAGGTCTTTTTTAGAAATGGTAAGATACGGATAATCCTTTTTGAAATCTTTTACTTTGTATCCTTGAATAAAAAGAGCAACAATACGGGCTACTGGTATTCTTGTGCCGCGAATGACAGGCTGTCCGCCGAGGATTTTGGGGTTAGTCTGAATTATCTCTGGCATTGTTTCCAGATTATAATAGATACCTATAATTTGTCAACTTTGTAATGTCATAGCAACATTCAGGGACGGTCCTTGAAATTAGCGTTGTGACGCGCTAAAATCGCCTCAATATAAACTTTCTCCAATCGATGAAAAAAGCATATTCAACAATTGACGAACTAATACAGAGAAACCTGGATACCACAGAAAATGCTGCTACGGAAGCGCTGATCGGTAAACTTAAGGAGATTGGAAAGCGGGGATATTTCACCAAAGATGAGTTTCTCCTCATAGGAATGTGGAAAAGTCCTCGGCCCAAACAACAGTATCTGAAAAATACGGAAAAACAAATACTAGACATCTCAAAAAAAGTGTTCGCCACGAAGTTTGAAAAACGAAAAATCGAATTGCTCACGAAATTAAAAGGCGTTTCTATCCCTACAGCCTCTGCCATTCTTACACTTATCGAGCCCGAGAATTACGGAGTCATAGATATCCGTGTATGGCAGGTTTTATATTTATATGGCGCAGTTACAACTAAACCCACAGGAACGAATTTTGATTTTACCAATTGGTATACCTATCTGATGAAGTTACGATATTTTGCACAAAAGATGAAAGTTTCAGCCAGAGACATCGAACGGACGATTTTCCTTCACCATAAAAAAATACAGGAAGGGAATCTATACATTTAGGGACGGTCCTTTGATTCATTGTCCGGACGCTCCGGAAATTGCATGGTTTCTCGTTAAGAAATTATTATCTTCTGTGCTACAATTGACTGGATTTTCCTCATGAAACTTGCAGTCATTATTGGAATTTTCCTTGGTTTTGTTGGCGCATCGGTGTGGCTTCTTTCTCCTGTTAGTCGGCAGAGCCAGCCGGGTGTATTTGCAGTGCCGGAAAAAGTTGAGGATTTTGATGTTGTTCAAAAGCTTGAGGAGGGTAAGTTTATAAGAAACGCCCCCGCCTTCCGGTTACTATTGGGTGTTTTTGCTTCCGGTAAGCCTATCGATCCAGGTGGATACAGGCTCGATCCTGCGATGAATGCCTGGCAGGTATTGCAGAAGGTGACTGCTGACCCCGAACTACTTTGGGTGACGGTTTCCGGGTGCCGCAGGAAAGAGGAAATAGCCGACCTTATTGATCAAACCATAGGGTGGACTGATGATACACTTAACAAGTGGGTTGATGCGTACCGGGATCTCGGAGATGAGTATGTTGAGGGCGTCTATTACCCGGACACCTACCTAATTCCCAAAGACGCAACGGGCACCGATGTAGCAAATATGTTTATCAATCGCTTTAATGAAGAGTTTTCACCGCTTGCGGACATATTTATCCGGCAAAACATCAAATGGACAACCGGCTTAAAAATCGCTTCTCTTATAGCACGCGAAGCAGCCGGAGAAAGCGACATGAATCTTATCTCAGGTATTATCTGGAACAGGCTCGACCGCGGGATGAAACTCGAGGTAGACGCAACCATGCAGTATACAAAGGGCAGACGCGAAGACGGAAGCTGGTGGGGAGGTATTGATTTAGCCGAGAAACGCAATGACTCTCTCTACAATACCTACCTGCACACGGGTTTGCCGCCGACACCTATCTGCAGCCCGGGTATCGATGCAATCACTGCAGTTCTTGAACCGGAGGAAACTGACTGCTTCTACTACCTCCACGACAGAAACAAACAAATTCACTGCGCCGAAACATACGGAGAGCACAAAGCAAACATCCAGGAATATTTATAACAGTTTAGCGCCGGTTCTCTAAGAAGTTGTGATAAGATGGGAAGATATGAAAAAGGTTATTATCGGATTGTTTGTTGTTGCCATTGCTGCTATAGTTTTCTGGTTAAGTAAACTGCCAAAGGAGGAATCTATGATCACTGCAACACTTAAGACAACTGCTGGTGATATTGTCATTGCTCTCAATGCCAAAGAAACTCCCAAGACAGTCAATAATTTTGTATATTTAGCGCGGAAGGGTTTCTATAACAACACGATTTTTTATCGGGTCATCAAAGGATTCATGATTCAGGGAGGGGATCCGAAGGGAGACGGCACCGGCGGACCAGGATACAAGTTTGATGACGAGCCAATAACCCTCGAATATACGCGCGGCACGGTTGCTATGGCAAACGCCGGACCAAATACCAACGGCAGTCAATTTTTTATCATGCACGCCGATTATGCACTGGCAAAAAATTACGTAATATTTGGTAGAGTGACACAGGGATTGGAAGTTGTTGATAAAATCGCAACAGCTGAGGTTATCCCCGGAGGAGAAAACTCCAAACCCGTAAATCCGGTAACCGTTCAGACAGTAACGATCACGGAACAATAGACTAAAAAGGAACGAAACTTTACTTTATACCCGTTTGATATACAATGACGGGGCTAAATTGAAAACCTGCCCAATGTGGCGGGTTTTTTTGTTGTTAATGGTGAGATTATGAAAGTATTGAAAATTATAGGAATTGGATTTTTGGCGTTACTTTTACTGGCAGTAATTATTGCTCTTATACCCGGAGGGGATAAAAAATTAAAGGAGACGAACGAACAACTTCAGGAGAAAATCGAAGAACAAAAAGAGACTATTTCAGGTGATACCCCGGCGCGGAAACTTGCAATATTAGATACGAATAACCCAAACCCTCCGTCACAAACCATAACTGCGTTTGCAGTTGTTTTAAAAGAACTCAATTCTAAATGTACAGAGGAGGATGAACAGGAAATAGCAGATTATATTGTTTTTTCTTAAAAGAAGCTCGGGGAAAAGCAAGTGAATTTAACATTATTGGAAATTGCTAATGGCATAAATAACAGCATTCCTGAAAGTGCAATTGGTTTAGATGCCGTCAGTTGTGCCGAAGTCGCGACAGCATTCATCATTTTGACATCAAGCGAATAACTTTGAAGAACGGTCCATGAAGGGCGCGCCAGTGGTACAATAGGGCAGTATGGCAGAGCCGGAAGAATCGATAGACCGCCAGCGGGAAGCAATGGAAGAGATTGGGCGGAGAATCACGCGTGGAGAAAAAGTAAGCTTGCAGGATCAGTTGAAGTATTATAATTGGCGTAAAGTCAACTTATCACAAGTTCTTCAAAATTCATCAGACCCCAAAAAATTCGCAAAAATACATCATAAACTGGAGGGAGTTGAAAATCGAATTGCCGAGATCAATGGGGAAATTATGAATTCCGGCAGACGCGGCGGAGGAGTCATGGGGCAAGGGTCAATCAAGGATTCCCGCAATACCCCTCGATAGGAATTCAGGGGCGGTCCTTTGATATATTGTCGTGACACTCCAGAAATCACATAATTTGTATTAGATGTATAATGACGCCATACAAGTTCCTGCTCCGATAGGTTAGGTGCGTGTGAGTAAAGAAAAAATATCCCGTGGTGAAGCAAGACATAGGCGACTGGAAATATCGAAAGGACGGAGTGGATACATACCTGATCGGCGCCGTCAGATGGCAGAGAAGTTACATGCAATGGAACGGTTGGTAAAAGTCGAAGAGCAGCTCACCCCGGAAAAATTGATGTTGCTGACGGGTACCAAGTTGCAGAAGGAACAAATAAAGGCAAGTCTGGAGATTGAGCGGCTTTGGTTGCAGCTCAAATGTGGGGTGATAAACAAAGAACGACATGAGAAATTACTTTCCGGTAAATTTAACGAACTTAGTACTACTATGCCCGATGTATACAATTATTTCATTCAAATGGAAGATGGGATTACCAGGGCACAGAAGATCCGGTACAGCGTAATACCAGAGATAAAGGTTGCGGGATTTCACACAACAAAGTAGAGTGGGAGAAGGAGGTACCCTATGAACGGAAAATCCATAGTTATCGGGATAGCCATACTTATAGCGGGTGTGGGGGCGGGGTATTACTTTGCTACCAATTACCCTTCGACAAGCTCAGGGCAAGCGACGGAGGTACCGACTGCGACTCCGACTGTGGATGAAAAGGCTGCGCTCCTTGTTGCAGTGAAATCAGGGCTCGTGGCTGAGCACGGGCCGGATGCGAACGATTTAACCGTCACCGTTTCCAAAATCGGAGGGAACTTTGCTCAGGGTGGTGCGTCAGAGCAGGGAGGCGGAGCCATGTGGCTGGCTGCGAAGGTGAGTGGAGAATGGAAGCTCGTCTGGGACGGTAACGGAACGATTTCGTGCGAGAAGACGGACCCCTACGATTTTCCGATCTCGATGGTGCCAGAATGTTGGAATGAGGCAACCGGCAAGCTTATCACGCACTAAACCCAGAGAGAACGAATGCTATAATAAGCGTGTGATCATAACGAAAACCACACCGTACTCGAAAGAAGAAATACAAAAACTTCGAGAACGATTTGACGTCTACATCAAAACGGTCGTTGACCTGAAGCGAAAAATTTGTTCAGCCGGATGCGACAGACATTTCGAATCAGAAAAAATATTGCTCGAGAGCGGATCCCGTCAGTCTGATCTTTGGGGTGGCGGTATTGATATTGAGGTGAAGATTATTGACGGAAATTCATTTATTAATATCCGGCCGTCAGACGGCAATACGATTAATGAGATCCAAGACCCCGAGATCCGGAGCGATTTTGAGAAGTTGATGCAACACTTTTTCCAACATATCTTATGAAAAATCAACAGTTACTTGCTGCTCTTGCCATGGATTTACGACGGGCTGCACTGGGGTATCATCGCGGATCATTGAAAATGGCGAAACGTTTTTTGGAAGAAGCATTAAAGCGGCGTGAGCAAATTGATGCGATAAAGTTGAAGCCGTATTTGCGTAAATACCTCATGAAAGTGGATGGGCGTAGTCCGGCGGACGCAGAGGAACTGTTAACATATAGTATCGTATTTCAGAACGCCGCAACGATTATTTCTCCGCGCGCCTGATTTCTTCATCACTCATACCAAAGTGATGGCCGACTTCGTGGAGGACGGTGTTGCGGACTTGTTCCTTAATTACCTCCGGATTATCCCCATACGCCATAACAATGGGACCGGCAAAAATGCTGATTTTATCCGGAAGGACACTATGGTAGTTTGTGCGTTTGGTTTGGGGAACACCGTGGTAGAGACCGAATAGATGCGGATTGGAGGGATTGGGCCAGACTTCAACAACCACCTCAACATTATCCATGAGTTTCCGAAACTCCGGAGGGATACTATCAAGAGCCTCTGCAACCAACTGTTCAAATTCACGTAATGTCATGGAGATATATTGTACAATATTAGGCAGAGTGAATTGGAAAAAACTTATCGTTGCAATTTTTATCTGTCAGCTTGCCGGAATACTCGGATCAGTATTCACTGTTTCGGCAATTCCCACATGGTACGCATCACTCGTTAAACCTTCATGGAATCCGCCGGGTTGGCTATTTGGCCCTGCGTGGACTACACTCTATACACTAATGGGTATATCGCTTTACCGCATATGGAGAAAACCAAGAAACAATCAGGCCCTTTTTTGGTTTTACACACAATTATTTTTTAATGCCATGTGGTCGATAATTTTTTTCGGGCAACGGAATATTCCCGGGGCATTTGCAGAAATCCTTGTTCTTTTAGCGCTCATTGTAGTTGTCATTAAAAAGTTTTATAAAATTGACAAACGTGCCGCGTACCTCCTCATTCCATATCTAGTTTGGGTATCATTTGCCAGTTACTTAAACTATACATTACTGATTCTTAACTGAATGTATTTGCACCGATATAACAATTAGGTTATACTAATGCTCTATATGGTAGTTTTACTGGAATGCAATCATCGATTTGAACGTCGTGTTTCGTCAGGCACTGTGACCGGCCAAATAGCTGAATCAATTGAAACTGGGGGAAGAATTGACCCAAACCAATTGTTCATAGGCGCAATGTGCGCAATTACGAGGGTTCCTTGCATGCTACTTACAAAAAACCATGCTAATTGTAGAATAGCGCTTGAACATGCAAGCTCTGTTTCTACAGAAACGCCACCCCCAAGCGTCCCCACTGTATGCTAGAATTGAGGGTATGAGTCTCCTCAAACGTGGCTGGGGCAGGGTAATATTGGGGATTGGGATACTTCTGGGCTTCTACGCGTTCACACGGCTTCTTAACCTCACATTCCTTCCGATTTTCACCGATGAGGCTATCTACATACGCTGGTCGCAAATTGGAGCAAATGACGCAAGCTGGCGGTTTATTTCCCTTACCGACGGGAAACAGCCGCTATTTACCTGGGTCATTATGGCACTCCTGCGGTTTGTTCCGGGAGATCCGCTCCTTGCCGGCAGGCTTGCCTCTGTTGCCACAGGAGCAGTCAGCCTTGTCGGTATGTGGTTTCTTGCCTGGGAACTTTTTAAAAACAAAAGGGTAGCCTGGATTTCAAGCATTTTGTATCTCGTGTCTCCGTTTGCTTTAGTCTATGACAGGATGGCTCTCTACGATAGTATGGTAGCAACATTTTTTATCTGGAACCTCTACATTGCAATCCGTCTGGTGCGCGAAGTCCGTCTGGATCTGGCTCTCATTTTTGGTATGACTCTGGGAGCCGGGATGCTTAATAAAACCTCCGGATTTATCAGCGTCTATTTATTGCCTGCAACATTTCTTTTAGCAAAGAAAAAAATCGGGAAATGGGTACTCCTTGTAATTCTTTCACTCGTCCTTTCACAGGTCTTTTACAGCGTTCTCCGTCTCTCACCATTTTTCCATATGATTGCCCAAAAAGACGCGGTGTTTGTCTACCCTCTGTCGGAATGGATAAAACACCCCTTTGATTTTCTTCAGGGGAACTTATCCGGACTCTTTGATTGGTTACGCGGATACTTAACGCTTCCTATTTTTATTGCAAGTTTTGCTCCGATTGTTGCTTTTTGGAATAAACCCAAGGAAAAGTTACTCCTCTACATTTGTTGGTTTGCACCGTTTGTGGGGCTGGCACTACTAGGCAGGGTGCTATTTCCCCGGTTTATTTTCTTTATGACAATGCCGCTTCTGGTTCTTGCTGCGGTTTCAATTGACTGGATACTTGCGAGGGTTAATGTGAACTTATGGAAATACGCAGTGCTTGCGACTCTATTTTTCCCGAGCCTATGGACTGATTACTTCATTATCACCAATCCTCTTCATGCTCCAATTCCCTATGCTGATAAAGGGCAGTACATTGATAACTGGCCTGCAGGATGGGGAGTACGGGAGGTTACAGCATTTTTGACAACGGAATCTCAAAAAGGCCCGGTTGCGCTCTATACGGAAGGGACATTCGGACTATTACCCGCAGCAATTGAAATGTATTTTACAGACAATAAAAAGGTCAGTATTTACGGTATTTGGCCCCTCCCCGAGGAGATTCCGGATGAAATACAGGAGTCAGTAGAGAAAATGCCGACGTACTTAATTGTCAATCAATCAAATAAAGCCCCTGATTGGCCGATTGAGCTTCTGGCTAAATATCAGAAAGGAAATCGTACGGACAGATCACTTCGACTGTATCGGGTACTTCATCCTTCCATATGAAATGGTTGAAAACAAACCTTTGGTTTTTCATAGTTATCTTTCTCTGTGGTCTTGTCCTCTGGCCGCTACTCCGTGACGGATTTTTTGTATCCGATGACGGAGACTGGATGATAATCCGTTTCTCTGCATTTTTTCAAAGCTTTCGGGAAGGGCAGTTTCCGGTCCGGTACCTGGGTCGCTTAAATTATGAATACGGCTATCCTGTTTCAAACTTTCTCTATCCCGGATTTCTTTACCTGGGATCGTTCATCCGCGCTTTGGGTGTTTCATTTGTCGACACGGTAAAAATTATTTTTGCAGGTTCTGTTATCGGAGCCGGTTGGTTTATATTTTTATGGCTTCGGCGGTGGTTCCGGCCGCTTTCAAGTATTATCGGGACAGCAGCGTTTGTTTTTTCACCATATCTCCTCTTTGATCTCTACAAACGGGGATCGGTCGGTGAAATTCTTGCGTTTTTCCCGGCAGCAATGGGATTATTTGCCATTGAAAAAAAGCAAAGACTCCTTCTGGGACTTTCTGTTGCACTTCTCGTCGTAAGTCACAACACGCTCGCCATGCTCTTTTTAGCAGTATTTCTTATAAGAATTTTTTGGCTGAGAGCATACGAGTTGTTGCTGCCGATTGTTTTTGGGGCGGGTATGAGCGGATTTTTCTGGCTTCCTGCTCTCTTTGAGAGACAATTTGTCTTGTTTGATAGCGTTGTAGTTGCAAATCCTCACGCCTACTTTGTTGAGTCGGGTATGCTTTTGGGAATCTCCGCCCTCATTGCTTTTATTTTAGCGTTAATAGTTAAATCAAAAGTTTCTCTTTCCGACCGCCGGTTTATAACTGTTCTTTTTATTGTTTCGACATTACTCGCCACACCTCTTGCGTCAAATATTTGGAACATTGAAATTCTCGCAAAGATTGTTCAATTTCCGTATAGATTCCTTTCCCTCTCCGTGGTTTTTGGTGCATGGCTCGTTTCTTATGTATTTGAACATATATCGAAGTGGCGATGGCAATGTACGGTCCTCTTTGGTTTATTTTGGATAATGTCACTTGTATCGACATTTAATTCAATTGTTGTGACAAATAAACCGGAAGGATTTTACACAACCAATGAGGGGACAACGACTGTTGCAAATGAATATATGCCGATTTGGGTTAGCGAACCGCCCACTGAACGGCCGGGAGCAAAATTTGAAGTAGTCGCAGGAGATGCCACGGTTACCCCGATTGCCATGACAACACAAAAATTCATAGCAGATATTGAAGCCCAAGATGTAAGTACTATTCAAATGAACGCGCTTTATTATCCGGGATGGGGAGTGACTGTTAATGGTATCCGCGTACCCGTTCTTTTTGATAATCCAAAAGGAGTTATGCAGGTTGAAGTTCCTGCAGGTACACACCAGCTCGTTGCTGAGTTTCGTGAAACTCCGGCACGATTTGCCGCTGACATTGTTTCTGTCGTATCATGCATTCTCCTCATCGTAATTCTACGCTACACTGGAGGAAAGATATGAAGCGACACATTTTACCCATTTTATTTATTCTCATTCTTTCTTGGTGGGCGATTCGGCCGCTCATAACCGCCGGATTTTTTCCGATGCACGATGATACCCAAGTCGGACGTGTGGTAGTAATGGGAAACGCTTTGCGGAACGGTCAATTTCCGGTGCGATGGGTGTCGGATTTAGGCTATGGATACGGTTACCCGATTTTTAACTTCTACGGACCGCTGCCGTACTACGTCGGCGGATTACTTTATGCAATAGGATTTTCAGGTTTAACTGCAACAAAGATTATGTTTGCACTTGGCATTCTTCTTCCGGCTCTAACGACGTACATAGCGCTTTTTCCCTTTGTCGGCCGGCTCGGTGCAACTGTTGGCAGTGTATTTTATCTTTATGCACCGTATCATGCTGTGCAAATGTACGTTCGTGGTGCAGTCGGTGAATTTTGGACGCTTATCTTCTTCCCGCTTATTCTATTCGGAATACAAAAAAAATCCGGAATCATCGGAGGCATTGGTCTTGCAGGGGTCATTCTATCTCATACACTCCTTGGCTATGCGACGACATTATTTCTTATTGTTGGCCTGATTTTCAAAAAATATCACGTATCACTGTTACTTTTGGGTTTAGGATTATCGGCTTTTTTCTGGTTACCGGCCATAACTGAAATGCGCTATACGAATGTTGCTGCGCAAATCGGTCCGACCGCAAATTTTGCGGATCATTTCGTTTGTCCGGGAGAGCTTTGGAGTTCTCCGTGGGGATTCGGTGGTTCAAGCCCGGGGTGTCTTGACGGTATCTCATTTAAACTCGGTAAAATCCATATAATTGCCGCAGCTGTTGGTTTAGTGGTCCGTCCGTTATGGGCAGGACTTCTCATCGTAGTCCTGTCAATATTTTTCTTACTCCCTCAATCAGAGTTTATCTGGAGGAGTATTCCCGGATTTTCTTACCTGCAGTATCCATGGCGGTTTCTTACCCTTGCAACATTTGGTCTTTCAATATTATCCGCAAATGCGATTGCAATAAGTAGGTATTTTTTCATCCGTTGGGGGATTGGAACTACTCTTATAGTTTTTGTCATCATGCTTGAGGCAAAGTGGTTTGCACCGCAGTTTACATACGCAAAACCAGCAGCGGATTTTGAAACAACTGAAGAATTGCGGTATCGCGTTTCAAAGATTTCCGATGAATATTTACCGCCCGATATTATTCGGCCGACTAATGTAACTGGGATTGCAGGCGCTGCAATAAGAGAAACTGGAGAGCTTGAGGTCGGAACTGATATAGATAAAGAAACATACAAAAAATTTCAACTCTTTTCAAAAGGCAGCCGAAAAATTACCGTTGCCCGGGCGTATTTTCCGGGTTGGCACTATTTAGTCAACGGAAAAGAAACAATCGAATACCTTGACCGGGGACTTCCTGTTCTTTCAATTCCCGAAGGAGAATCTGTTGTCGAGATGCGCTTTACAAATACCCCGATACGGACATTGGCAAATACCGTGACACTATTGGTTATCGTTTGGCTCATCTATACCTATGGTAAAAAAACCCACGCTTAATATCTGCATACCGGTTTATAACGAAGAAGCGGAACTTCGTACAAGCGTTCTTACGCTTGCGACATTCCTTACCCATAATCTTGCCGATTTTGCATGGGATATTACGATAATTGATAACGCATCAACGGATAAAACATTTGAGATAGCAAAGCAGCTGTCGAGGCAAACATCACGTGTGAACGCCTTTCACCTTGATATGAAAGGAAGAGGGAGGGCAGTTAAATACGCATGGAGACATAGCAATCACGACATTGTCGCCTATCTTGACGTTGATTTATCGACAGACCTTAAACACCTCCCGCCTCTGGTTCGATCGTTAACACGGGGCTACGACATTGCGATAGGTTCAAGGAATGCCCGGGGGTCACGGGTTTTCGGAAGAAACGCCTTACGCACGATTACCTCGAAAGCCTATATGACACTTATTAAAATCATGTTTTTTGTTCATTTTAGTGATGCACAGTGCGGATTTAAGGCAGTGACAAGAAGAGTTGTCCGGGATATTCTCCCGCATATCGATGATAATGAATGGTTTTTTGACACAGAGCTTCTCCTCATTTCGGAAAAACGGGGGGTACGGATTTATGAGGAGCCGGTAACCTGGATAGATAACCCCGGTTCAACCGTCCGTGTCTGGAAAACAGCACTGGGGGATCTT
>Ga0209541_10010357_pt1 | contig 14880 bp, 12 predicted proteins | sample RifCSPlowO2_01_FD_184027 | JGI IMG/M metagenome (GOLD analysis project Ga0209541, IMG submission 184027) | Groundwater microbial communities from Rifle, Colorado - Rifle CSP2_plank lowO2_0.1 (SPAdes) (version 2) | ecosystem: Environmental > Aquatic > Deep subsurface > Groundwater | place... | reverse complement strand
GGAATATTCTGGATGAACGAACCGGACGCGCTCACCGCCTCCCACAGTGCGTAGTATGAAATAAGCAGCCCGTGCCTTCGCTCGAGCTTCGGCGTAATGTCTTCTAAGATCGTAAGCGTCTGCTCTTCGTTCAATTCCCGCACCTGCACTTTTTCAAACAGCACTGCAAGCGGCGGCACACGCTCGATGTTGGTGTGGTACGACGCGTGGTCAGTCACCGCGATCATCTGAAATCGGTCCGATTGCAAATGTGGGATAAGAATGCCCGAAATATCGATAGCTCCCACTTCTTCCCGGTGTTGTGGCCCGACAAAATTATGGATATTGTCGATCACCAATATAATATTGCCCGCACGCTCACATTCGGTGAGTAATTTTTCAAAGAGGTCGATTGCGGTCGATGAATCCCGCGCGCGGGCAAGTACTAAGCTCACATCGAGCTCAAACACGCGCTTATGCTGGAGCGAGGGTTGTGTCGTACCAAGATACACGCGCTGGGCAAACCCTTGCACGATACTTGTTTTCCCAACACCCGATTCACCCACGAGCACCACGTTGTTCTTGCCGGACCGCGCAAGGATCGTTTCGATCTCCTCCGCTTCTTCCTTCCTCATAAGAATATGCATGTGCTCTTCTGACCGGACGCTTCGCACCGCAACTTCTTTCCCGTACGCATTGAGCGTCGGTGTATATCCATACACCCAATCATCCGCAAGCCCTTTTACATTGCGGAAATTGTCGGCAAACGGCGGCGTCACTTCGTATTCTTTGTTATATTTCTCCCCCCAGTGCGCAACATTGTAAATATCTTCTTTTTTCACGCCGAAATCAAAAAACAAACGCTGAATGGTCTTATCAGACGCAACCACCGCAGAAAAAAGATCGCTATACACAATATACATACCCGCATGCGCCGCCGAGCGCGAAAGCGCCTCGGTGAGCACCGCATCACACTCAACGCCGCACATATGCTCTTCGGGTGTGCGCGTATATTGCGAATTCACAATAACCTCCACGCTCTTTTCAAATTCGGCTTTATTGATCAGCAAGCGCAGGAAAATAAAATCAGCCCGATGCTCTTTGATGAGTGCGAACAAAAACACAACAGGAGAAATAGCGATGTTTTTTTTCTTCGCGAGCACCGCCGCGCGCGCGAGCACCCGCATCGCGTCGAAATCACAATATTCCGCAAAATTCACCGTCGCTCCCGTACTCACATATTCAACCGCCGCCGCAGGAGGCATCGGCGGTTTTGCGCGGCGCAAGCGCATGAGATAAAACATCCAAAAAAAGATGCACCACACATTCACCGTGACAAACACCAAAAAAAGGCCAAGCGACTCGCTCTGCGTGAGATCGCCCACCGCGGGGTTCGCCTTGGGAAAAAGGAACAGCAACAAAAAAAGCACTGCAAAGAGCCCGAATATGATCTGCGCGGGAATTACCATCCATAAAGGATAGCGCACCGCTTTATGCATTTCAGATGTTGAAAAATCAACCATGCGTTTAATAAAAAAACAATTTTATGCCCAAATAAAATAAATAGAAGGAAGCAAGCGGCATGAGTATCCACACCGCCAAAAATATAAACCCGATCACGACGACGAATATCTCAAAAATAAGGCCGATCGCGATGATAAATGTCCGGAGCACCATACCGATGCCCCGCGACATGAGGTTGCCAAATATCGACTGAAACAGCGCCGTGAGATCGAATGTCTTTGGATACCCATACCAATACCGATGCCACGGAGAAAAAAACGTCCGCACCAAAAGAGGAACGGAAAAAATGCGTAAGCCGAAATCGATATAAAACAGCCAGGTCCGCGCCACATGCGCAGTCGACTCGATAAAAAGCCAGCGAAAAAACAGCAATGGAGTGCTCTCGATCTTCATTGCCTCTATTTTAGCAGTTTTCACCCGCAACGACAACGAATAAGGGTAGAATTGGAAAAAGACCGCGTTTTATACTACGATACAGTGCATATGGCTTTATTCCTTGCGCGCACAAAACAGCGCCTGCACGATATTCTGCGAAAGACGGAAAAATACACCAAGGCAGACATGGTATATTTAGCTAAAGGCGGGTTTTGGATAACATTCGGTCAATCTATGAGCACGCTTCTCTCTTTGGTTCTCATAATAGCGTTTGCAAATTTATTGCCAAAAGAAACCTACGGAACCTACCGATACATCCTTTCTCTGGCAAGTATATTGAATATTTTTACGCTTACCGGAATGAACAGCGCGGTCGCAAGAGCCGTAGCGATCGGGCATGAGGGCGCATTGAGAACCTCCGTCATATACCAACTCAAGTGGAACTTCTTAATGTTCGCGGCATTCTTTGTTCTCGGCGGATACTATCTCGTGAACGAAAACATGCTCTTTGCGACATCTTTCTTTATCTTAGGTTTGTTTATCCCCCCCACTCTCGCCCTAAACACATACGGAGCATATCTTGAAGGCACAAAAAAGTTTAAATTTGCCAGTATTGCAAGCGTCTTATCTACTTCTCTTTATGTTATAGGCGTTTTAACCGCCATCCTGCTCAGCGGAGCTGTCGTATGGCTCATTGCCGCGTATGCTCTTACAACTTTCGCCTCAACTCTCTTCTTCTATGTTATTATTGTGTACAAATTCAAGCCGCCCGCAGCAGCGGACACCCAAGAAACGCTGAAGTACGGGCGCGAGCTAAGCTTCATAGGGTTTATTGCTCCGATTTCATCGCAAATAGACAAAATCATTCTCACTCATTTCTGGGGTCCGGCTCAACTCGCCGTCTATTCGCTTGCTATGGCTGTGCCAGATAGAGCGATTTCAATTATAAAAAATTGGGTTGGCGTCGGTTTTCCTAAGTTTGCAACAAAAACACCGCAAGAAATTAATACTGTGTTTTACAGAAGGATTTTTCAAGGCATGTTTGTCGGCGCTGTGATAGCGATCGCATACATACTCATCTCTCCGTATCTTTTTAAATATGTCCTGCCCCAATATCTGGATGGAGTTTTTTATTCTCAGATACTCGCTATCACCTTTGTGTTCGCTATGCCCAATCGCTATATCAGCCTTCTCTTTGAATCCCAAAAATTATCACGCCTCATTTTTATCAGAAGCCTGATTCAAAGCTTTATAGCCATCTTGCTGTATATAGTCCTCGGTATTTGGGGAGGGATACTTGGACTTGTAACAGCGCAGGTATTGAATTCATTTACTGGCATGATAATTAACATCGCAATGTGGCGAAAAAATAGTGTGGTCTAAAGAGTTTTTCGTAAAATCCTTTCCGCTTCTTCAACCATCCACTTACTCCCGTTTTTATATGGGTTGCCAAAAAATCTCTCTTGAAGTTTTCTTAGAACATTCACTGAAATTTCCTTATTTCTTCTCACGCAATCCGTTAATTCCCACGGATTCTCTGCAAAGAATTTATACTCTTGATCATAATCTTTCAAATCAAAATAATCTCCCCATTTTTTCGTAGAGAAAAAAACTAACGGTTTAAGATCGAACAAGGCCTCCAAAACAGCGGTGCTATGGGATCCCACAACCAGGTCGCATTTGGCAATTGCATCGGTTATGCCATTTCTTAAAATTTTATCCGCACTAAATTTCTCAAGTATTTCCGGGTGATTATTCTTTAACCAAATCTCAAACCCATCTCGATATGGTCGGAATGTTAAATAAACAGACATATTCTTTTCTTCGAGAAGAGCTTTAAGATAGGGCAACACTTCTTCCGGAACAGCTAATTGCTCAGAAACAAAAAGAACTTTTGTTCGAGCATTCTGCCTTTGATCACTATCCGCACGAGCATCCTCTCGCATCAATGGACGCATAGGTCCTGATACATACAGTTGCTCCGGACGATACGCCTTACTATTTCTTATATAATATTCTTTCCACCACTCGCTCCAAAGACCATATTTATCAACAGATAGCATTTTCTCGCCGTCGAAGCCAGGTAAAAAATCATACGTATTATAAAAGCGGGAGGCGACCCCATGCAAAATACCAATTGTCGGTATGGCATTTAATTTGCATCCTAAAACGGCATGGAAATTACGCTCCATGGCTGCCGAGATCAATGCCACCCTAATACCGATTACGCGCAAGATCAATTTCGTGATTCGTATCGCCCATATATCATCATACACGCCGAAAAGGTATTGAGTTGCAACAAGAAGTTTAAACCGCTCCCTTGGATCTGTTACAGAGGCAAATATATGAGGGCTGAACCTGCTACGAGCCAAAATGTGCCCACCTGAAATTACACTCATAAAGCGCCCTACAAAAGTTATGGCCTCGGAGTAGACCACCGACCTTTTTCTCCTTAGAGCATGCTTTAATGCGGTTTTCCAAGATTCCAGACTGCGGATAAACTCCACAAAAGGGATGTTTTTTCTTCGCAATTCTTCATAGATAAATCTCATTCTAAAATCATAGTCTTGAGATTTTTCAAATTTATCTCCTGTAAATACCATTACATGCCGTTTTTTTATTATAAGGACAGGCAAACTAAGAAGCGTGATCATGATTTGAAGAAAAACACCAAAGGGAAGAAAAGATGGCGTCTTTAATCCGGGTGCGCGAAGAATATCAAACTCACATCCATACGCACGGAGATAACAAGAGAAAAGGCCTTTATATGGAAGCTGATAAAGAGACACTCTCTGAAATTTTGTTAAATGCTCGAGTAGCTTTCTATATTGCGTATACGGCAAACAAAAATAAAGAAAAAGACTGTTATAATTTATCCACCACAGCTCATAGCCCTTATATGTAAAAGACCTTGAAAGGCGAGAACCATCGGGAAGATTCAAACGAGAAAGCTCTTCGAGAAAAGTGCTTGCTTCATAAATACTCCCTGGCTCAACTAATTCATCGATGTTATTAAAGACAAGGTCATGTTCTTTAGCAGTCGCCTCGAATTTTTTATGGCCAATAATGACGCTAAATTGTCGCCACCAACCCTTCCCTCTTTCAGGGATATCTTCTTTAAAAATTACCAAAGCAGACGTTTTCATTTCATCTATAGTATCCTATACGCACAGGTATCTCCATCGTGGATAAAATATTTGTACCCTCGACTTTTTAATAGTCTACGACTTTCTGATAATTCTTCGGGACTTAATAAACTGTGTTCATAATTTATGATATCCGGAGAGAATTGTTCAAAATCTAGTTGCTTCAGTATTGCATAGTCAAACCCCTGACAGTCGATCAGAAGAAAGTCAACCTTGTCAACCTCATACTCATTAAACAAAGAATCTAAGGTCATTGCTTTAACGTGTATTTCTTGGATATAATCATCTGGGTCGTCAGAAATGTGTTTCAAGATATTGTCTCTCACCGGTGGAAGCCGGTTTTTGACGTTTGTCACGATCTGATCTCTGAAGAATGATGACCCGCTGGATGCCTTATATTCCCCACCCTCGAGTACAAGCCTAGGGTCGATCCTATAAAAAGGGATTTCACCATCTTTCTCTCCTATCGCAACATTGGCGAATTTTAGATTTTTGTTTTCCTTGTAGTTATACTTAAGCCTTTCAAAGACTTCTGGTTGTGGTTCAACAAGAAGCCCGGATAATCGCTTCGTTGAAATATAGCGATACAAAGAATCATGTGTTTTACCGTTATTTGCTCCTAATTGAACCACAAATGGTCGTTTCAAAGAAAAATAAATATCGAAAAAATTCTCACGAGTTATCCCTTCTGGAATTACTTTTTGGTATCCGATTTTACTGAGTATTTTTTTTTGAAATCCTGCAATATTAAATCTTTTAGGCATTATTTTTATTTTAACCCTTTCTCTATCATTTCTAAAGAATTCTTATGTACTCTATCCCAGCACTGCGGACTGCTATTCGAATTATGACATGAGGCAATGACATTACTCATTGATCTCAGCGGACTATTTACTGCTAATGGTTCATTCTCATATACATCAATACCAATCCCGGAAATAATATTTTTATTCAGAGCGTCTACGAGATCTTTTTCCCGTATAAGCTGACCTCGTGAAGTGTTGATTATGAAGGGTGTTTTTTTCATTTTTTCGAATGTCTCTTTGTTGAGTAAAAATTTGCTGGTTGGATTTAAATCAGTGTGAAGCGTGATTATATCGCACTGCTGATAAATCTCGTCTTTTGTCGCTAATTCACAGTTAAGATCATCTAAAACTGTTTTATCTATATCTACAATGTCATTTACCAACACTCTGGGCCCAAATGGAATAAGTTTTTTCGCAACTGCTCGTCCGATATTCCCAAACCCTATTATTCCAATGACTTTTTCCCGCAGCGTATGACCCTGCGGTTTATCCCACTTCCCACTTTTAACAACGCAATCATTTCTAAAAAGACCCCTCACTTCATTCAACATCAACGCAAGCGTTGTGTCAGAAACAGGATCAGTAAAAGCATCGGGAGTTCTATACACTTTTATTCCTTTTAATTCAGCATATTCTTTATTTATTGAATCAATGCCTGTCCCCCATTTCACTATTACCTTCAAATTCGCAGCAGCATCAATGACGTTATTTGTTATCCTGTCATCGCCACACAATATCCCATCATATTTTGCAATAACAGGCAGAAGATCCTTTTCTTCGAGTCTTTCTTCAACCGGAATCCAATCTGCATCAAAAGGAAAACCTTTCAGCATTTCTAATATCTTTTCTTTCTCTCTATGCATATAGGGAGCTGTAATTAAAATTTTGTATTTCATATCTATGGTGTACCTAATTAAACATATTCTACTTCTTTATCAATACTGCTCGCGTCGAGGATGCCTCCAAGCCAGCTATTTTTATCGGGAGACAAATCAATTCATATTTTCCTGGTCTAACCCCTGACAAATTAATACCTTCAAGAAGTGCAATTCCTTTTTTTAAAAGTATCTTATGCACCTCCGGAGCCTCATCGAATTTTGCAACGGAAAGATAATCAACGCCAACAAGTTTAAAGTTGCGCTTCGAGAGCCACATGGCAGCATCGGGGGTAATGCCTACATATTCTTTTTCAAATTTGGAAACTCTTTTCTCCCATAGTAAAGAGTTCGAGGTTTTAAATAAAATTCGCTTTACGCTTTTTGGTATCCTTACTTTCTCTAAATCAGCAGAAGAGATTGTTTTCACCTTTGGTAAATACGCCACGAAAGTAGTCCCGATAAACGCATCCAATGCCATTTGATCAATTGTTTTACCGGAAAAAATGAAGTGGCGTGGCGCGTCAATATGAGTGCCTATGTGAACATTCATATCTATGGATGTTTCGTTGTACGCCTGCCCCTTCTTCATGTCTGAGATACGCTTTAGCTTTAGGCCTTGATTGCCAGGCCAAAGAGAAATTCTATTATTTACTGAAATTGAAATATCTATGATCTTCATGGCTGTAAAAGTATCTTTAAATACTTAGATGATTTTTGAGCATTCCACGCTTCAGCAAAATTCTTTAACGGCATAACAACCTCCGTGAAGGGACCCATATCAAGCTGAGGAAGGAGATCAAGGGCCTTTAAGAAATCTTCTCTATCCGCGCCGACAGAACCAATAATCACTTTTTCTTTTCCTACGATATCCTCAAAATTATATTTAATATCTCCGTAAGGGAATCCTAAAAGTAAAATCGTGCTGTCAACACGGCTTTTGCTTAATATCTGCTTCAGAACTTCCTCTGAGCCAGTGACTTCGATTATAACATCAAATTTTTCTAAGTTGTCCAATGATGTAAAAACACCAATTGACTTATCCCTTAATAATTTTAATCGTTCTTGATTTTTATCAAAAACACTCACCTGATAGCCCCTTAAATGAAGAATTTGACTACACAAATTACCAATTGGACCCGCTCCCACAACAGCTACGGAAGACGTGGGAAACATTCTATTCTTTATTCGCCGCAACGCCCGCAACACAACCGCCAGTGGTTCCGTTAAGGAAGCAGTTTTGGAATCCAGGTTCTCAGGGATTTTATGGACAAAGTCACCCGGCATAATCATATACTGACTATAAGCGCCATTGTAGTTGATCACCCCCACCTCCCTCCTTACAGAATTTTCACCTCTGGAGAGGATGCATTCTCCGACCACTTTTTGGCCTACTTTGAATCGTTCTTGAAATTTATTATTTGATCCTACTTTGATTATCGTACCCGAAAACTCATGTCCGGGGACAATAGGATAACTGGCCAGATCATCACGATAATACCCTAGAGTGCCTTCATACACTTCCAAATCCGTACGGCAGACGCCTACATAGTCCACTTTAATTAAAATATCTCCTGGTTTCATTTCAGGCAACGGCATTATTTCTACCTCTGCTCTATATTTATCCTTAATGACAACTGCTTGATTCTCCTGAGGAAAGAAAATATTGTTTCTCTCACTATTAAAATCAATATCCTTGCCTTGCAGCCAACCGATTCTGCTCGCCTTCCATTGGTAGTACCTAAACCGAACAATCTCCTCAATTCGTTTCGGGGAGAAATTTGGAAAAGAAGCCAGTAAATCAAAAAAAAGATTGGCGAACATCCATATGATACCAAGCTTCGCTTGTGGCGGTCGCTTCAAACCAATTCTAACTGCTGCAATTGCTTCCCTTCTATAGCGGTTGAACACCTGATGCCACTGCTCTTCATGGATATGATAAATGGCTGCTTTCGGCTCGTAGTGTACAACATACCCCCTCCCTATCATATCCTTTGCCCATTCGATATCCTCTAATCCGAAAAGGTATTCATCAAATGGACTTTTTCCCCAAAGCTCTTTCCTAATAGCGGAATTGGCATTGTTTGCATAGATAAAAGGAACGTTTGAATTCAATGGAAAAGGACCAAACATCCTCTGAAAATCCCTCTTTTCAGAGAACTTCGATTCTCCATTCCCCATCTGCCTTCCATACACCATAGCAATTCTTTCATTGTTAAAAGGAGCAATGAGGTTGAAGAGCCATTGGTTATCAGTTGGTATAACGTGAGCCGAAGCAAAAACAAGATATTTTCCAGAACTTGCTCTGCAACCGACATTAAGCGCATAACCAAAGGTAAAGTCCCTGCTTTCGATTTTTACGATCTTCGCTGAAAATTCTTCAGCGATCTCAAGCGTTTTATCGGTTGAGCCGGAATCAACAATGATAATTTCATAATCTCTATGGTCTTGCTTCTTGATCGCGCGAAGAAGATTGCCGATATTCTTCTCTTCATTTAGCGTTCTAATTATTATGCTTGTTTCAGACATATTTTTTTATCAGAGAATCTTTAGACATGTATTTTTCAACCTTTTTCAGGTCTTCCGGGGTATCCACGCTATATGTTTCAAATTCCTCATAAACCATTTTGACTTTATGGCCGTACTCAAGAACTCTATTCATATCAATAGATTCTATCCGCTCTAATTGTGATGGTTCCCAAGCGTTAAACTGTAAAAGAAAATCCCTTCTAAATGGAATAATGCATACCTGCTTGAACATTGGGATCGCGTCACCCTTCCATTTTTTCCTAGACGGTATTGGTTCCCTGGAAAAATAAAGAGCAAAACTTTCTTTGTCCACTACAACTTTCGGGCAATTTGGATCAGCGTGCTCCTCAACACTCCTGATGGGAGCCATTAAATTTGCTACTTCAATGGCGAGGTCCTCTACCAATGGTTTTACAGCAAGATCGATCATTTCAGGCATAATCATCGGCTCATCCCCTTGGATCATAACAACAATATCAATCTTTTTTCCAATCTCTTTTTCTATCTGCAACATCGCCTCAGCTGTTATATCAGAACAGCTGGGGTGATCATTCCTGCCCATAACAAACTTTGCTCCTATCGAATGCGTGTAATCAACTATCTCTTTATCCGGCGTAACAATATACACCTCATCCAAAATTTTACTCATTTTACTCCTTAAATAAACATGCCCGACCATAGGCATGCCTAAAATTTTTTCCAACGGTTTTCCAGGAAAACGAGTAGAGCGTATCCGCGCAGGAATAATACCAATAATAGTACGGTTTCTGTCAGTCATAGATTAATAAATTAACATATCTTAACAAATCTGTCCAAGTATTCCTTCACTGATTTTTCCAGGCTAAATTCTTTTTTTACCCTCTCATACCCTGCTTGTCCAAACTTTTTCGCCTTTTCGGGATTTTTGAGCAAATCAAGAACTTTTTCGGCAATTTCTTCCGGACGTAACGGATTCACGATGTATCCCGTAACTCCGTCAATAACGATCTCGGGAGTCCCTCCATAACAGGTGCCGACCACCGGTTTTCGCGAAGCCATCGCCTCAATATTAACCCTGCCGAAAGCATCAAAATAGATCGATGGCATAAGCACAACATCAGAAATGAAATAGGCAACTTTAATTTCATCTCGCTCAATCCAACCGGTAAAAATTAAATGCTCTTCCACCCCCAAGCTCTGTGCCTGTTTCTTCATTGCGCGCGCATACTCATCAACATTCCCAGCAACCAAAAGCGCAGTATTAGGCGCTTCTTTAATTATTCCGGCAAGTGCTTCAACTGTTTTTGCTCCGCCTTTTGACGCACTAAGCCGTCCATTGAAAAAAAGCACTTTTTTATTGAGTAAGTCATATCTCTCTCGAAAGCTATTCACAATATCTTGATCGACCCGCCAATCATCCGCATTTATTCCATTATATATCACATCGACATTGTTGATGCCGTTCTGTGCAAGCGCATTCTGTAAGGCCTTACTTATCGCAATTTTTTTATCTGCATACTTGAGATACCTTCTGATGAAAAAATTGCGGAACGGATTCCATCTTTTTCTCGCTTGCTGTAAATGATCGAACCATGTTGTATGACAATCGAAATTCTCCAGATACCGCTTTGTTTCCAGTTTTCCAAAATTAAAAGTCATCGTATCACGGGCGGTAAACACAACCACCCTGGCATACCGCTTTGCAAGTTTTAAGCAATGGTATGAAAGATAAAAATGTATATTGTTGGCATGCACCACATCCGGTTTTACTCTTTTCAGCAATTCTTCAACTTGGCGGATTACCGGCCTGTTATAAAGACTCATATACGCACGCCACTTATCGGGGTAATCGTTCGCAATCCTAAAAACCTTCATGCCCTGGTAATCAAATTCTCCCGCCTCGCTTTTCTTTCTGCATGTCGTGATTACAAATATCGCGTGCCCGGCATTTTTCATGCCTCTAGCGAGCTCATATGTTGAAATACCGGCTCCTCCAAAGCTCTGGGGCGGAAAGTCATCTTGTAGAAATAAGATTTTCATATTATAAACTTTTGCGACCAACCAGAAAAATAACATCTCGGAATTGCGGCACAAGCGCACCAAACAGTCTAAAAACTTTTATAACTAACTTATTCACATCGTGTGAAGTTTCGTTTATATATGCGACCCTATCAACAACAAGCTGACTGCCGTTCAAAATAAATCTCAATTCATTCTCAGAATAAAAAACCGAACATCTGGAGAGATAATCTCTAGAATATAAATTATCAATGAGCGGCTCAAAGACGCTGCGACCACGCAGATGATTCCATCGGCGTATGATGCTTGTTGCATTAGGAACAACCACGATGAAAATGCCTCCGGGCTTTAAAACTCTGTGCATCTCCGTGGTTAAATGTTTGGGTTTGAGCGTATGTTCAAGAATAGAATCGCATATTATCATATCAAAACTACCATCCGAAGATAAGATGGACTCTTTTTCTATATTACATAGCTGCGCCTTAATACCTCTTTTTTTAAGTATTGGTATATACTCGGGCACAATATCAACACCTAACACTTTTTTGTCGTGAAAATCAGGAAGTAAAGAGTAAAAAATGCCTGTAGCGACTCCGATATCTAAAATACACCTTGGATTTATGTTTTTTATAACTTCTTTCACCAAACCATACTTTTTCAAATGGTGGTTATAATAATCTTCCTCGTCATATCCTATACTAGGAATGTTAACGAAGTCCCAGACTTTTTCTTTCATTGACTTCATTATATTTAACTTTATCATATTATCCAGCTACCACTTCCCAACATTCTTAACTTCTACAACATAAATACTTAAGAATAAACCAAATCTACTGGGCTTTTTTATTAACCATAAATAGATTCCTTCAAAATATAACATTAAACATCAGCATCTATCAAAAATGACACCGAAAACGAAATGAAAATGTATATGCCCTGAAACACCAATATTGAACAAGATTTATTACCCTGCGGATCAGTCCTGGGTCTTCTGACTTCCCCTGCCACAGACCTGTCCACAAAAATATGCGGCTATCCGGATATACAGAAAAGGCAGAATGATAATAAGTCCTGCGCGCATCATGAAGAAGCACAACGCCGCCGGGTTTTAATAATTTACTCGCTTCAAGCAAACATCTGCGCCGCTTTCGCCCATCTACCAGTATTACGTCATATTTCTTCCCTAGTGTTGCGGGGTAGGCAACATACTCATTCATCGGGATATCGGGTTGTTTTACATTGGTGTTCCCGACATCAAAAAGAGCAAGGCTGACATTCTTATCGCCTTTCACCATATCCAAAATTCGCTCATACCAAATCTTGCTATATTCAATGCTTGTCCATGTATACGAGATTCCTTTGTTTTTTAGAAATTGCGTAAAATATACCGTGCTTCCACCACTCCCCCATTCTAGAACATCGAGGCGCTTACCGTACGATGATAATATGCTTTCCATCGTCATAATTTCTTTTGGGGACATTTGAGGCTCCATCTTGCCTTATATGCTTTAATAAGTGAATTTTCTCTCTGTCATCCTACCACAATTTTTAATTCTTGTAGCAAGGCATCGATTTCAGCACACACCATAACAGATGTTATCGATTCAACTTGCCTGCGCGCTTCTTTTTTATCGTATAATCTGGCACTCATTATATGAAGCTGTGCGGTCTTGCGGGGAGCTACCACCACCTTATGGAATTTACCGATAGGCGGTTGTTCTCTTTCATCCATAGGGCCAACTATGTCGATGGTCGGAACTCCAAACGCTTCGGCGATATAAATCGGCCCTGTGTCAACACTTATAAACACATTGAGGCGCGCGATGACGGCTTTCAGCTCATCAATAGAAAGCATACCAACTGCATCTAAAAACACGGTCTTCTTGGATAACCTTCGCTTCATATCTTCAGCATATCCATTATCATTCTTGCCTCCGATAATAACAATTACTGCCCCATACTTTTCCGTCGCATAATTCGCAATATCTGCAAATCGATCTACTGGCCATTCTTTTATCTTATTTCCCGCAAAAGGAGAAATACCCACAATAAATTTACCCGCAAACGGCTTTATGTAGATATTGAGCCAATATTTTTTATTCCTAATAAGATTACCTCCTCCCCAAATAAATACATCGCAAAACACTATAGCGACCATCCCCATGAACACATCGATCACTTTCATTGGGTTAAACAATGTTCCTCTCCTAAAATCCATGGATCTTATTCGAATATTTTTTCTGCCGACAAAATCTGGGTGTGATGTAAAAAATAAATACTTATCAATGACAAGCACGGTTATGCGCGTAGCGGAATCCACAGAAACACTATCATATATAATTGTCTCGCATATCGCTTCGTCACCCAGATTACCCATGCCATAGGCCGCAGAGATAACAATTTTTTTGTTATTGATAGACTGCTTCATGATAATGTGTAGGTCTTTATATAGCTTTCTACCACCTTATTCCAATCATGATCTTTTGCCCACTCGGATCCATTGCTCACCAGTTTTTTGTACAAATCCTCGTCATCAAGAATCTTCGTAATAGTTCTTGCTAACGCCTCCGGATTATTTTGAGGAACAAGAAGCCCCGTCTCGCCTTCTTTTATTGCATCTTCAACGCCAGAGCCAAAGCTCCCGATAACAGGAAGGCCGCATGCATTTGCCTCAAGATACACAAGGCCGAAGCCCTCAAAATTATTCCCCTCACTCACCGGAGTCAAGATGAATAATCGCGCCTTTTCATATAATCCGACCAGCTCTTTATCAGATACTGAATTCAAAAAAATAACATTTTCTTTTAACGACAAATCAGAAACTAAGCGTTTTAACTGATCAAAATAAGCGGCATCGCTCTGATCTCCCACGATATAATAGTGCAGATTCTTAAAATTCTTACGAACACTAGCAAAAGCTTTAATAGAAATATGCTGCCCCTTGCGATGCTTAAGAGCTCCGACGCTTAAAATAAAATTCACTTTCTTTTCCGCATACCTACCGTTGGGATTATAAAATTTACTGTAATCAATGCCGTTATTAATGACAGTAAGATTGTGTAAACCAAATTCTGCGAGTCGCTTCTTGGTGTAATTGCTGACGCAAATTATTTTTTCAGCGCTTGTGAACGATTTTTTATGGAAATATTTTTTGTACGCGGGAAAGCTGTAAGGCAAAACACCGAAAGTGCCGTGCGCCGTAATAAAATATTTTTTTCCAATAAGTTTCGCAAACCAATAAGCGATATAGGAATACGGCTCAATAAAAGCATGCACAACGTCGCAATCCTTGGCGAGCGCCCTTAATTTCCACGCATACCAAGGAGCAAGAAAATAATTTTTTAAATAATCCAGCGGGTCAGGTAAAATATTTTCGACAAAAACGATCTCTACGCCCCGATTTTCAAGGGCACCGATAAGATCGATTGAATATCTGCCCCAACCGTGCTTCTCCGTTAATTCAGTTGTTAAAACGCAAATTTTCATTTTTTAAAATAACTATACTACTTAACTAGAAAAACATAAAATCCACTTGTCTGATTGCTCTTATCTTTCCCCGTAATTTTATCAAGCAGTCGTGAAAAAAGGAGAGCAATATTGAAACGACCGAGTGGGCTTAGTTTTAACCATGTTTCAATTGCCCCGCGC
>Ga0209541_10010356_pt1 | contig 14881 bp, 18 predicted proteins | sample RifCSPlowO2_01_FD_184027 | JGI IMG/M metagenome (GOLD analysis project Ga0209541, IMG submission 184027) | Groundwater microbial communities from Rifle, Colorado - Rifle CSP2_plank lowO2_0.1 (SPAdes) (version 2) | ecosystem: Environmental > Aquatic > Deep subsurface > Groundwater | place... | reverse complement strand
GCAATATTAAAAAATAGAATAAGCGAGTTATCAGGCGGTGAGCTTCAGAAAGTTTATGTTGCTGCATGCCTCTTTAAACCAGGAGCAGAACTTGTTGCCATGGACGAACCTTCTGCCTTTATTGATGTGGAAGACAGGCTGAACATTGCTGAGATCATAAAAGATTATGTGATAAAAAACAATATTTCGGCAATAATTGTTGATCATGACATCCAGTTTATTGATTATTTGTCTGACAGGCTTCTTGTTTTTGAGGGAACTTCTGGGAAAGAAGGATATATCATAGGGCCACTTGGTAAAAGAGAGGGGATGAACAGATTTTTGAAAAAACTTGAAATAACGTACAGGAGAGACAAATCTACTGGAAGACCAAGAATTAATAAACCTGGATCTCAGCTGGATAAGGAGCAGAGAGCTAAAAACAATTATTATTACTCATCATAAATTAATTTAGCAGCCTCTTTTTATTAACATAAAAAGCTTTTTATAAGGATATAATCTTTGCAGAATATGGCTTCTGAAATAACAGGTCAATTTTTGCATGGCATCAATGAGGAATATATTGACAATGTTTTAAGATCGGGAGTTTCGCAGCAGCTTGTTTTTTTAAATGCAAATGCAGATAAAATTTTAAGCGATTTAGACGGTCTGAAGGAATCCCTGCATTCTATAGTTGGTATGATTGATACCTACGCCATCAAAATAAATAGAATAGTTGAGAATAGCAAAAATAAACCAAAAGATCTGCCTCCCACTTTACCCGAGGACAGAGAGGAATTTTCCCATAATGCAGGAAAAATTATAAAAGCTGAAAGAAAAAATTTTTTTAAAACAGAAATAGATAATTTTCTTTATACTATACAGGCTTTGCTTTTGGAACTGGAAAGACCTTTTAGATATGAAGAAAAAACTATCCAAGGACAAAGAATAAGCCTTAAGAAAGATGAGAGAGGGATGGCAAGCCTGTATAGTCTTCAGCAGGAAATCATAATATTAAACGATATGCGTGTTTTAATACATAAAATTCTGGCTGCCATTGATAAAATAAAGAGAGAGATAGGGGCTAATGCTGGATGGGTAAGTGAGGTTCTTGAGAAAACCGGGGAATTTAAACCTGTTAAAAAGATGGGTTTTTTCTCACGTTTATTTGGCAGAAAAGATGCAAACTAAAGCAAATATTTATATATCTTTGTTGTTACCTAATAATGATTAAAATGATGGATACTATTACCAAAACACATAGAAATCCAGATCTTGCTGACGTTAAAACTATTGACGAAATTAGAAGTATTTTAGAAATGAATCCTGAGACTACAGACGTTATTCTAGATATATACAGACTTGATATTGAGAGAAATCCTGTTATCAGAAAAGAATGGCTTCTGGGAAAAATCCCAATACAGAGAGAACTTTACAAGAGAGATCCCAATACTATTGTCGTAGATAATTATAGTTTAAGGTTTATTTTTGGTGATAATAAGAGTATAAAGGTAGCAAATCCTGTTCTGCAGGCCATGCTATACCCTGCTTATGGCAAACTAAGAGTAAATCCTTTGGGAGATCTTGATCAGGATGTTATAGACCAACCACAAAGACCATCTGATATTGATACTGTTGAATATGTGCGTTCATTAATATTGGTGAGTGCAGGAGAAATTGCAGGCAGAAATTGCAGATTATTTACAAGCAGGGAAGGGATACCAAGCGCAAATTTTTTCATAGAATGGCCTTATGATAAGTTAAAAGAATTTGTTGATGGAGAAAGAAGCAAATTCAGCCCTTATACCCCCAATCTTGGAATAACGGAAAGACTAATACAGGGACCTGAGAAGCTGCCACGCTATACCCAAACAGAAATAGGGGATGTACATCTCAGGGTGGCAATGAATCTTGAGAGAATTTCCATGGGCCATGGATTTGGTTATTCTGCTGCAGCATAGTATTTTGATTCTATATTTTAAGGCTTGGGTATTTTTATAAATTTTAGAATTTGTCCAGACAGTTAATGAACGAAAAACCAGTTAAGATAGCACTTGTTGGTGCACATGGAGTCGGAAAGACAGGGCTTGCAAATGCACTTGCTTCTGCATTCATTGCAAGAGGAATTTCTACTTATACGCTACTGGAAACAGCAAGAGAACTTTTAAGAATGCAGCCTGGCCTTGTAAAGATAAATGAAGAGACAACATTTGAAGCACAGGCAAAGATTCTTGAATATCAGTTTGAGAGAGAGATAGAAATAGAAAAGCAGCCCTGGCAGGTCGTTATATGCGACAGGAGTTTTGATAATTATGTCTATATGGAAAGAAAGTTCGGCTATCAGAAAAGATATGTTGATATTATTTTAAGGCATATAGAAAAGCACCCATATACATTAATAGTTAAAGTTCCTATAAACTACAATATACTGCGTTTTGACGGCATGAGATCTGTGGACATTGAATTTCAAAAGGAGATAGACCAAAGAATTGATGAGCTCATGAAAAGGGAGGGAATCAGCCATATAGTGCTGCCTGAACCAGTTATGCCTTACAGAGAGGACTGGGTTTACAGGATAATGAAACACTTAAAGGTATATCTGCCAGGACTTGTTTGAACATAACAAAGAGATTATCAGATAACCAAAATATATGTTATGATTAATAAATTTTTATAAATAAATATCAAATCTAATTTTTATGACAAGACCTTCATGGGATGAATATTTTATGAGAATAGCTGTTGAAACATCAAGAAGATCAACATGCCCTTTAGGACATTCAGGAGCAGTTATAGTAAGAGATAAAAGAATGTTATCAACAGGATATACAGGCAGCATTGCTGGTTATCCCCACTGCGATTCGAAAGACCACCGTGATGATATTTGCGATCAGGTGATACATGCAGAGGCAAATGCAGTGATTCAGGCTGCAAGAAATGGTGTAAGTACTGAGGGAGCGACAATATATTCAACATCGGCACCATGCTGGTCATGCTTCAAGATGCTCTCAAATTCAGGGATAAGGAGCGTATTATATACAGGTGATGAAAGCATTGATAAAAAAGTACTAGATGCTTCAGAAAGACTTGGATTGAGAATTGAAAAACTAATTTTAGATGTTTATTAGTTATATCTATTTTAGTCCTAATAAAAAAAAACATATATCAAAATAAATAAAAATTTATAAACAACCAAAATGTTAATATACTACATTTTGTGTCCTTACTAGCAAAGAAACACAACATATTGTGTTTACTTTAGGGTGGCAAAGCGACATGAAATGTGTTTACTGCGGATATTCAGAGACAAAAGTTGTAGACTCAAGAGAGGCAGAGGACACAACAAGAAGAAGGAGAGAGTGTTTGAAGTGCGAGAAGAGATTTACCACGCACGAGCGTGCTGAGGTCCTTCAGATATATGTAATAAAAAAGGATAATTCACGCGAGCTTTATGACAGAGAAAAGCTGAGAAGAGGAATATTAAGGGCCTGCGAGAAACGTCCTGTACCAATGGAAAAAATAGATGCTGCCGTCAACAAGATAGAAGTAAAAATAAAGGAATTTGACGCTAATGAAATTCACAGCAAAACTCTGGGCGAAGAGGTGATAAAACATTTAAAAAAACTTGACAAGGTGGCATATATAAGATTTGCTTCAATATACAGGGAATTTGCTGACGTTGAGGATTTTAAAAAAGAAATTCAGTCATTACTAAAAAAATAGGTGTAAAAAATGCAGGGAGAAAAAAGAGAGACAGCAGTATCAACATATGAATCTTTAATACCTTCTATAGAAGAATTAGCAAAAAAAGGAGAAAAAATTGAAATTACAGAAAACCAGCTTAAGGTTATGAAGAACAAATATCTCAGGGGAGATTCTGTAGAATTATGGTTTAGGAGAATTGCTAGAAATATTGCGCTTGCTGACCTTATTTACAAGAAGGATTTAGATATTGAAAAAATGCTGTGGGGAACATACTATGAGATACTAAGGTCTGATTTTGACCCTAAATCTTTTGCTATTTTACTGCAGAGCAAACTTCAGGAACATACAACTGATGCACGCTGGAAAAATTTTATGAAATTTCAGGAAGGCCTGATTAATATTGCAGCAACAAATTCCTCTGCTGCATTAATTTTAAGGGATAAAGAAGAAAAATTCTACAAAATGCTTTCGAACTTTGATTTTCTTCCAAATTCTCCATGTCTGATGAATGCTGGAAGGGATTTACAGATGCTTCATGCATGCTATGTTTTACCGGTACCTGATTCCATGGAAGGAATTATGAAAGCTGTTACTGCCCAAGTACTTATCCACCAATCCGGCGGGGGCACGGGCTTTGCATTTTCAAGAATAAGGCCAGAAGGTGATGGAGTAAAAACGACAAAAGGCGTTGCTTCAGGACCAATGTCATTCATAAGAATTTTTGACACTGCTACAGATGTTGTGAAACAAGGCGGTTGTGTTGCTTTGGATACCATAGTAGCAACTGAAAAGGGATTAGAAAAAATTGGTGATATTGTTCCCCAGACTTTAAAAGTTAAAGGATGGAAAGAGCATTCTTTAACTATTATGACTGACAATGGCCCAAAATTATCTGATGAAGCCTATAATAATGGAGAGGCAGAAGTTATAATTTTGAAGACAAAGAAAGGCTACAATGTAACTGCAACTTTGGAGCATAGGTTTAGAATAATAGATGAAAATGGAAATTATGTCTGGAAACATCTTAAAGATATTAAACAAGGAGACTGGCTTGCATTACAATTAGAAAGCTACATAGAATATACAAATTATGAATTGCCGGAATTTAATTATCAACCCCACTTTAATGCAGAACCAGTAATATTACCAACAATTCCAACAATAGGTCTTGGAGAATTTATAGGTTATTTTGTTGGTGACGGCTGTTTTTCTATAAACAAAAACAATACTGGAAGATTAATACTATCATTCGGAGATGATGAACCAGAAGTAAAAGAGTACATGCATAATTTAATATTAAATTTATTTGGCTTAATCCCTAATGAAAGCAAAAAAGAAGATGATAACAGCACAAATTCTTTTTATAATAGAACTACGCTTATTCATTGGTTAAAAAATATTGGCGTAGATAAAAAATCTTCTTTGCAAGCGAATGTTCCAGAAATTGTATTTAGAGCAGGAAAATCTTTTGCTGAAGGTTTTATTAGAGGCTTGTTTACAGCAGACGGCACAATAACAAAGGAGGGATATCCTTCAGTTTGCAGCGTATCTAAAAAATTAATTGATGCAACACAACAACTTATGTTATCTTTAGGAATACCAACAAGCAAATCAGTAAAGTTAGAGAGAGGCAGTGCTTATGGAGACAACCCTTTATATGTTCTAAGGATAATAACTGAAAGAGGCCTAAAAAGATTCTCAGAAATAGGATTTTTATCTAATAAAAAGAATAAAAGATTAAAGACTGAAGGAATAAAATTTGAGTTTAATGATATAATCCCAAACCAGGAAGAAGCTTTAAAATCAATATGTAATGGACCTGGCAGGGGCTGTGCGCCAGGAAAAAAAAGCAAAGGTGCAAATAGAAAATTATACAAAGACTTGCAACATTATCTTCCAAATATTCAAGCTCAAAGAAATTTAACTTACAAAAGACTTTCTGCTTTAGCTAAAAAACATAAAGAGATTAGAGAAAGTAAGTTGTATTGGTTCTTAACAAATAATCAATTCTATGATCAAGTAGAATCTTTAGAAGAAGGAAGAACATATACTGTAGACTTATCTGTGCCAGAAAATAATACGTATATTGCAAATGGTTTTGTAAGCCACAATACCCGGCGCGGAGCAAACATGGGAATACTACACTACAGGCATCCTGACATAAAAAAATTTATAACCTCTAAATCAAAGGACAGGGGATTTTTGTGGAATTTTAACATTTCAGTTGCGCTTGATGAAGAATTTATAAATGCTGTTGAGAAAAATAAAGATATTGAATTAATAAATCCAAGAAGCAAAGAAGTTGCCGGAACAGAAAGTGCGAGAGAATTGTGGAATCAAATGGCAAAATGCGCGTGGGAGACAGGAGATCCTGGCTTTGTTGTCATTGACAGAATTAATAATACAGATTCAAATCCTACTCCTGCTTTGGGGCAGATAGAATCAACAAATCCATGCGGAGAGCAGCCATTATTGTCGTGGGAAGCATGTACTCTCGGCAGCATAAATCTTTCAAATCATGTGAAAGATGCAAATGAAAAAACAGTGGTTGACTATGGAAAATTAGAGGCAACAACAAAATTGGCGACAAACTTTTTAGACAATGTTGTGGACATGAGCAATTATGCACTGCCTGAAATTGAAAAAATTTCAAAGACAAACAGAAGAATCGGATTGGGTGTTATGGGATGGGGAGAGATGCTTGTTAAATTAAAAATCGCCTATGATTCACCTGAGGCATTGACACTTGCAGAGGAGATAATGGGATTCATAAATACAAAATCCCTTGAAGCATCAGAGGAACTGGCAGAAACAAGGGGTTTATTTTACAATTTTAAGGATTCAATTTATGATGAGAGGGGAAAATACTTCAGGGGCAAATCAGCAAGACCAAGAAACTGCGCAAGAACAACAATTGCACCAACAGGAACAATAGCAATAACAGCCGGCCTGCAGGGATCTGGAATTGAACCTTTTTTTGCAATAGCTTACAAGCGCTATCAGGCTGAAGCACTTGATGCAATGAGGGAAGGAAAAGAACCTGATCCAAAATTTGTTTACTATGAGGTAATTCCTGCATTTATAGAAATTGCACAGGAAAATAACTGGTTTGGGCTTGATAAGGATACACTGCTTCAAAAAATAGTTGACAACCATGGTTCTGTAAGAGGAATAAAGGAGATACCAAAACCAATACAAAAGATATTTGTTTCCTCCCATGATCTGCACTGGAAAACACACATTGACCATCAGGCAGCATTTCAGAGGTTTACTGACAATGCAGTAAGCAAAACAATAAACATGGCTAATTCTGTTACAGTTGAAGAAATACAGGAGGCTTATATGTATGCTTACAAGGCAGGATGCAAGGGAGTCACTGTCTATAGAGATGGTTGCAAAGAGGTGCAGGTATTAAATTCCGGAACTGTGAAAAAAGAGGAGCAGAAACAGGAATTGAAAGAGAGAGATTTGTCAAAGGGTGCACTTTCTGATTATTATGAGATTAACACAGGCTATGGACCACTACATGTTAATATTGCATATGACAAAGACGGACCTTTCAGAGTGTTTACTTCAATCACACCTATGGGGACAGAGCTAAGCAGCTTAACAGGCTGCCTTGGAATTTTTATGTCAAAGGCCCTTGAGTACGGCTTTCCTCCTGATAAAGCAATGAAACACTTAAATTCTGCAAAGAGCGACAGACCTCTTGGATTTGGACCAAACAGAATTGAATCAATACCTCATGCAATTTCAGTGGCACTTAGGAAACATCTTGAAAGAACAGGGAAGATAGGAGACAAAACCCAGAGAAGGCTTACTGAAATTACAGGGGAGAATAAAAAACAACACTGCCTTAAATGTTACAGCCCCAATATTGAATATATTGGCGGATGTCCTGAGCCTACCTGTCTGGACTGCGGACATTCTGAATGCAGCTAAGACTAAAAACAGTAAAAAATAAAATGTTAGTTTTTATTCTTAAGCCACAAACACAAGCTATTTATATTTTTCTTTCTTTATTAGCTATATGGTCACTGAAGTATCTGCGATAAATATTTATTTTAAAAATATTAAAACCTTCCCTCTTTATACTTCCGACCAGGAGATTGTTGCAGCGAGGCGTTTTGATGATCTGCGTACAAGACTTTTTTATGCTCCGTTTAGAGAGGTTCCCTCTGCTGCATATTCATTTATTTACGGGATTGAAAGAGATATCAAGTTAAGAAGGCGCGGGCTCCACAAGGTCTTTAATCTGCCTGAGAATGATATGACTTTAGAAACATCATCTAATACAGAAAACAGCAAACAGCAAAAAGATAGAATAATGCGAATGCACCAAAAAAAGTGTGCAGAGATGGAAAAAATTGTTGATAGATTACACAAGATAGAAAGCAGGATTTATTCTATGGGGAGGTATACACTAGAAGCACCAAAGTACATTCAACGCGGGATAGAAGTTGTGCAATCTCTAAAGTTAAGAAACGATGTACTTCTCGAATGTGCAATATATGTTTCTGAACAGAACATCCCAAATAAAGCAAGAGAAATACTCCAAAATTATAGAAAGGAGTATGAAACCCAGTTTAATGACATTATACAACATAATCTGCGATTAGTAATATCTTGGGCGAGAAAGACATTAGTCAGGAACATAGGCAATCTTTCTTTTGATGACCTTATTCAGGAAGGCAATATTGGTCTTATGAGGGCTGTAGAAGAATATGACTGGAAACGGGGATGCCGCTTCAGTACATATGCTACATGGTGGATAAGACAAAATATACATCGTGCTATTAACAATATATCTTCAACAATGAGAGTTCCCACCCATATGAGGGATAGATTTGCTATGGTTCACAAAATTGAGCAAAAACTTTCCCAACACCTTGGCAGGAAACCCACTATTGATGAGATTGCACTTGAGAGCAATGTTTCAAATGAAATAGTGATAATGTCACAAAGGAGTACAATACCTATGTTTTCACTTGATCACACCAAAGACAATGATATAATGCCGTATGAAACTATTGAAGATACCACTGCTGTTATCCCCTCAAATGAAGTGGCCAGCGATGAACTCTACAGACAGATAACAAAACTTTTGTTTGGTCTTACGCGCAGAGAAGAGGATATTTTGAGGAAAAGATTTGGTATTGATACTGGTGTTACACACACCCTTCAGGAAATTGCAAACATATATGGTTACAGTAGAGAACGCATTAGACAAATACAGGAGGAGGCATTTGGCAGACTGAAAAAAAAAGCGTTAGAAAGAGGGCTGGAGGCTTATTTAGAATAATCCATTTCAAAATAAAATTTTTATTTTAATTTTCCAAACAAAAAATTAATAAATAAAACCTTTGCCTGATAATCATGCTAGAATTAAATAAAACAAATTTTGAGAAAGAGATTTCTAAAGGAAAGGTTGTTGTTAAATATACAGCCAACTGGTGCGCTCCCTGCAGAATGATGGCTCCAATATTTGAAGCTTTGAGCAAAGAAATAAAAAATGTAAAATTTTCAGAACTTGATGTTGATAAAACTCCTGAAATTGCAGCCAAATTTACAGTCATGAGTATACCTACTTTTATGATTTTTAAAAACGGAAAACAAATTAAGACCCTTGTTGGCGGAATGTCAAAAGAGAAGTTAAAATCAGAGATAGAATCTGTCAAATAATCTCTTTAAATATTTTTTCTTTAACAAAACCCCAAATTAATGGCAGGGCAATTGTAACATCACAGAAAACATCAACATATTTTGATTTTTCATATAATTTTCCCCATGAAATTCCTTCTTTCAATGGCGCACCTGAGCTTCCGCCTGGCTCAGGTCTGTCAGTTGTAATTTGGACAGCATAATCTGCACCTTTGCTGAACTGCATTGCCTGCTGTATATAATTCTTCGGCGTTCCGCCCCCAAGATAAATCACGCCTCTTTTTTTAGCTGCCCATGAAATATCTATTATTTCTTTTAAATCATCAAATGCATCAACTTCTATTTTTTTGTTTTTGCATAACTGGCCCCATATCATAAGGCCGATTCCTGAATCAGCTATTGCAGGGCAGAAGATTGGAATTTTTTTATCAAAACAAATTTTAAGAATGCTTCTTTTTTCAGATAAACTCCCTAAAATCCATAAAAATTCCCTAATATTCATTCTTTTGTCTGTAAACTTATCAATGTTTTTATCCAAAAATTTTTCTATTGACTCGTAAACATTATTCGGCATTAAAGAATCATACATCCTATCATAACTCTCTTTGTTTAATTCAGCATCATTCATCAAGTGATGCCCTTTATAATGATAGAAACCCAAGGCTTCAACTAAATCATGGGTTAATGCTGCGCCTGTACAGACAAAAACATCTATTCTTCCAGATTCAAGCATATCAATCAGGATTTCTCTCATTCCCCCCGGAACTAATGCGCCTGCAACACCCAGAAACACCTTACACTCTTTATCATTAAACATATCTAAAATTACCTCAGATGCTTTTCCTATTTTTCCTGCACCCATAACACCAGATTTTTGCATTTCTGCCACTAATTCAAAAACCTTCATTTCCTTTTCAATTTTTATGTGCTTAACTTTGTTTAGTTCCATAAGTAGAGCATCAGAAAAAGGCTTAAATAATTATCGCTAAAAAATGAGATGAATAGTTTTATTAATTTTCCCTTATGATTTGTTATTATGTATCTAGTAGCAATAGGAGAAATTTTTCTCAAGGGGAAGAATAGGATAACCTTTGAGAGAAGGCTAATGAAAAATATCCGCGCAGCGTTAAATTTGCTGCCTGATGAACTGCTAAAATTCAGAAACAGGTATATTATAACAAAAGAGGATATAATTGTGGATAATCTTAGGAGAGTTTTTGGGATAATCTACTTTGTAAAATGCATAAAAACTGATTTAAATGATATAAATATGGGAGCATTATCCTTAATAGAAAATGAAAAAACGTTCAGGATTTCAGCAAGAAAATCCATCTCTTTAAAAAAATCTTCTGTTAAAATAAACGAAGACGTTGGTTCTTATATTCTTTCAAAAAATCCAAATTTGAAAGTTGACCTGAGTAATCCTGAAATAGATATTAATATTGAAGAACTTGGGAATAAGTGCCATCTGTACAAGGCCTCAGATATTATAAAGTGTTTTGGCGGACTGCCTCTGGGAACTGGAGGATTTGCACACCTTATAGTCAATGATAATATCAAATCCACAGTTGCAGGATTTTTAACAATGCAGAGGGGCGTTTTAATTTCTCTATCCAAACCTATACCATTATTACACAAATTTGAATATGGATTTAATTTAAGAGTAAGAGAAGAAAAAGAAGGCGACATCATAATTTCAGATGAAACTTTTGAAGAACTGGAAATTAAGAACCACGAGAAATTTATATTAAGACCCCTGATTGGATATACTAAAGAGCAAATAGAAGAAATATATAATAAAATAAAAACTATTTAACAAATTCTACATCTGAAAGAAATTCAAATTCTTTATCTCCTGTTAAAAATTTAATTCCGAATCTCTTTGCAGTCATATAACCTATACAATCAGCCATGGACATATGCTGTTTTTTGAAGAATAATCTCATTTTTGCTGCATTTATTATTGTATTTTTATTAAAATCTATAATAAAGTTGTAATATTTTTCAAAAAATATTTTCGCATTTTCTTCTCCATAATCTCTAGTTAAATTATAATATAATTCAAATAGATTTAATTTTGTAACAACAATGTTATAATTTTTGTATTTTTCATAATTTTTATTACCTTTGATTATTTCTATTATTGCATAAGTATCAAAAAACATTTTTTCATTCATAGTCTTCAGGATACAACTCCCTATCTGTTTCTCGCATCATTTGATCTGTTGACTTTTTTATTTTTCCCTTTAACATACCGAATGTTTCTTCAAATACTTTCCTGCTATCTCTAGGAATTATTATCTCTATTTCTCTGCCTTCTTCAAAACCCTCGCTATCAACAATTTCCTTTGGAATTATTATCCCAAATGAGTTTCCCCATTTCTTTAGTTTTCCTTTTATCATTATTACCATAAGTTATACATAGTATAACTATTATTTAAAATTACCTGGCTTCAATTACAACGGCAGGATAAATGTATTCGCCATCACAGTATATGTTCTTCATGTCGTCACCGCAGTAGTAAACTTCATGCGTTTTTCTTGGTTTAAAATACCCTGCATTCATTCCAGCGCATCCTGAAACCGAGAGTGCCAAAACAGCACCAGCCAAACCAAATCCTTTGTTTTTAATTCTCTTTTCCAGCATTTTTTTACCTCCTATTCTAATTTAAAACTAAATAACTCATATTCGTAAGGACGTTTGCAGTAGCCATGCTTCTTTACCTGCCTGCTGCAGTATTCAGTGTCAAAGATGTCTTTTCTTAATTCCTTAATCGCTTCTGAACTACAGCTAAAACCGCTGCAGCTGTAAAGACCAAAGCTCAAAAAAGATGCAATAAAAAATCTTTCAACGTTTTTTATTTTGGCTTCAAGCATTTTTGATCTTTTTTATAATTAATTTTAAAGTTAAAATGCTTTTACCAAAAATTTTGGGAAATTCCTTTGAATTTTCTGTAAATTCCTGAAATTTTAGAAAAGTTACTGAATTGCCGGCTTATAACAACAGATGACTACATATTTTCAAGCCTTTTTATTCTTTCATCCAGTGGAGGATGGGTGCTTAAAATTGCTGTATTTTTAAACGGATTGCTGAAATACAAATGAGACACTGCCTTGTTTGCTGTTCTTGTAGGTTTTGTATTATCATTTTTTATTTTTCTTAATGCACCAGCTAAACCGCTTGGATGCCTTGTCAGCAAAGCACCGTTTGCATCAGCCAGAAATTCCCTTTTTCTTGAAACAGCAAGTTTTATCAAATAGCCTGCAATAGGGGCTAAAATAGCCAGAGCTAAAGCAACAACGATTAATGCAGGATGAACTTTTCTTCCTCTGCCTCCAACACCAAATATAAATGACCTAAGAAGAAAATCACTTAACAAAATTATTGCACCTATCATCACTACAGTTATCATCATAAATCTTACATCATAATTCTTAACATGACTTATTTCATGACCTAAAACCCCCTCTAATTCTGTTCTGTTTAATTTTTTCAGTGCTCCTGTTGTGGCAGCGACAGAGGCTTTCTCCGGCTTTCTTCCTATTGCAAATGCATTTATTGTTTCATCTTCAATGATATATATTTTCGGCTTGGGTATACCTGCAGCAATGCTCAATCCCTCTACTGTATTTATTAAAAAAGCATGGTGTCTTTTGTCTGCTGGAACTGCGCCACTTGCCTTAAGTATAAGCTCATCGCCTGCAACAAAAGTTATCATAACCATAAATAGTGAGACTATTACTGCAATAGTTACACCAAAATAAACATTGCCAAGGATTAATCCCAGAAAATAGCCCAAAAAAATTAAAATTCCAAGTGTAATAAGAATTAGAAAAACAGAATTTCTTTTGTTTGCGCTTATATGATCATAAAAACTTTTCTTTTCCATTATCATTAAAAGCTGACTTTAATATTTTTTCTTTCAGCCTCAGGAACATCAAAAAATTCTCTTTGTCCAAATCCAAAGATTCCTGCAATTATCCTGCTTGGGAACATCTGGACTTTGTTGTTATATTCCAACACAGAATCATTGTAGTGCTGTCTTGCATATGCTATCTTGCTTTCAGTTCCGCTTAATTCTTCCTGCAACTGCATAAAATTTTCACTTGCCCTTAATGTTGGATAATTTTCAGCAACTGCAAATATTGATTTTAATGCCCCAGCTAAATGTCCTTCAGCTTGGGCCATTTCTTTTGGACCCTTGGCTTTTAAAAATTCTGTTCTTGCAGATGTGACTTCCTTCAGAACACCCCTTTCATGTTTCATATATCCTTTTACTGATTCCATTAAATTTGGAATTAAATCAAATCTTCTTTTTAACTGGACGTCAATCTGCGACCATGCATTGTTTATCCTATTTTTCAATCTTACAAATGAATTATATGCTAAAATAAACCACAATACTAAAACTACTAAAATTACTATCACAATCCATAAAACTGCTGAAACCATATACAGAGGACTGTCTGATGATTTATAAATCTTGTGATGCGTTAGATTTAAAAACAGCAGAAATCAAAGAATAGCAGACATGAAAATTTATTTTTTCGAGGAATTTCCTAATGCCTCAAACCTTTCAAAACTTGAACTTATAGATTTTCCTACAAAACTTTTTCTTGCTGATTACAGCATTGAAGGATATAAACAGTATGAAAGAGAATTAAAGAAAAAATATAAAAATCTTGAAGAAGTTATATGGTGGCCAGTAGTCAACGTTAACGAAGGATACTGGCTTAGTCCATGGACAAAGCGTGGGGCACTAATCAGGGTTATTAGCAAATTAAAAGACAAAAAGACCCCAATACTATGGGATGCAGAATTTCCAAAAAACAGGAAATTAATTTTAACTGAATCTTTCAGGCATTTCAAAAATAAAAAAATTATAAAATCTTTCTTGACAAAGTACAAAGGAAATGTTTACACCGCTGAATACTTTGCTGAAAATAAATTCTTTAAAAGTGTCCTCTTTTCTATCTGTCTGAGCTTTGATCCTAAAACTTACAACAACAAAGTTGTAAAAATGGTTTACTCTTCCATGATGCCTTTTTCTGCTGAAGGTTTTATCAGGAGTGAAATAAAATTTTATAAAGAAGAGTATGGCGATAATTTTATGGTTGGCCTTGGCGTTCTTGCTACAGGCATTAATGGAAATGAAAGATTAATATCAGCAGAGAATCTTGAAAGAGACTTAAATATCTGCAAAGAAATTGGTGTTGAGGAGGTTGTAATTTACAGGCTTGGAGGATTGAACAAAGAATATCTTAAAGTTATAAAGAAATTTACAAAATAACTGCAGAACATTCCAGAAAAAACTCGGTAAAGTATATAAACTTCAATATTCCTTAACTAATATAATGAAAATAAAGAGGTTTCATAGGCAACTTTTGGGGGCTGCCGGCATAGTTGGTGCTGTGTCTGGTATGACATTAATGGTTTTATCAATATTAAAAGAGAGTTATGTGGCTGCTTCATTCTCAGGAGGACTAGCTATGATTGGTATTATTTTAATCTCAATATCACTGGCTGATTAAAAGT
>Ga0209541_10010354_pt1 | contig 14881 bp, 14 predicted proteins | sample RifCSPlowO2_01_FD_184027 | JGI IMG/M metagenome (GOLD analysis project Ga0209541, IMG submission 184027) | Groundwater microbial communities from Rifle, Colorado - Rifle CSP2_plank lowO2_0.1 (SPAdes) (version 2) | ecosystem: Environmental > Aquatic > Deep subsurface > Groundwater | place... | reverse complement strand
AAAATGCCAGGTATGCGATAACACTAAATTAGAGCCTATACTATTTTTGGGCTATTTGCCTCCGGTAAATCAGATGCATCCAAGCGGGCAGAAGCCGCATGAGCAGCCAAGCTATCCTGCGCAGATATTGTATTGCGAAAAATGCCATCTTGTCCAGCTAGGGTCAATTGTGAATCCAGGAATATTGTTCCCTTCGGAATATCCTTACACGAGCAGCACAACAAAAATATTAAGGGATAATTTTGCAGAGCTGTATAGCGAGTGCAAAACAATAGTTGAACTGGGCAAAGACGACTTGATCATTGATATTGGGAGCAATGACGGCAATTTGCTGAGCAATTTCAAGGACAGCCATAAAGTGCTTGGCATTACACCGGAAGAGATAGGAAAAATAGCCATAGAAAGAGGCATCCCTACAATAATAGATTATTTCAAGAAAGATATTGTTGAAAAAGTAAAAAAAGAATATGGGAAGGCAAAAGTTGTTACTGCCACAAATGTTTTTGCGCACATCGACAATATAAATGAAATTGTAAAGCTTATTCTGGAATTGCTGGAAGATGATGGGATTTTTATTTCAGAATCGCATTACCTGCTTAGGCTTATAGAGACATTGCAGTACGATACGATATACCATGAGCATTTGAGGTATTATTCATTGCATAGCCTGAAATATTTATTGGAGAAGCACGGCTTGGAGATAATACATGCAAAAGAAATTCCAACGCATGGGGGCTCGATAAGGGCTTATGCTGCCAGGAAAGGCAAGTATAAGGCAAAGGATACTGTTGGCAAGCAGCTAGATAAGGAAAAAAATACTGCCCTGAGCAAGGAAAAGCTTTTGGAATTCAAGGATAGGGTTGTTGTTTCAAAACTGGAATTGCATTCTTTGTTATTTGGAATAAAAAAGCAGGGAAAGAAAATATACGGCATAGGAGCGCCATCAAGGGCTAGCACATTGATTAATTATGCGGGCATTGATGAAGGCATAATGAACTATGTTATGGAAGCTAAGGGGTCGCATAAGATTGGGAGGTATATGCCTGGCACATTGATTCCTGTTGTTGATGAGTCAAGATTGTACGAGGACCAGCCGGATTACGCATTATTGCTTTCATGGCATATAGCTGAGGAGCTTGCGCCTAAGATCAGGGAAAAGGGATTTAAAGGAAGTTTCATAGTGCCATTGCCTAAACCAAAAGTATTAAAATAATGCATAAATAAATTGTGACAATGAGCTACTTTGTCCAAATATTATCAGTATACTTACCAAAATAAGCATAATAATAACTGGAGCGAGCCACCACGCTTTTCTTACTTTTAAAAAATCCCAAATTTCTCCTAATAATAATTTATTTTTTGACATTTTGTTCGTGATTCCTTTCTATTAATCCTTCGCATTTTTTTCACTATCCCATATATCTTGAGGATTATCATCTCTTTTTATTAAAAATTTGTCTATTACCAAATAGTCAATGCCAGTTCCCATCATGCACTTATAGGCGTCATAGGGTGTGCAAACTATAGGTTCTCCCCTAATATTGAATGAAGTATTTATTAGTATGGGTATTCCAGAGAGTTTCCCAAATTCTTTGATTAAATCGTAATATAAGGGGTTTTGTTCTCTTCTAATTGTCTGCAGCCTTCCGCTCCCATCAACATGCGTAACAGCGGGAATTTTTTTATGCCATTCTTTGAAAATCGGATATACCATTAGCATAAAATCTGTTGGTTCTGGTATTGGTTTGTCACATTCAAAATATTTTAGTGAATCATCTTCGCATACTACTGGAGCAAAAGGCCTAAATTTTTCCCTGTGTTTAACTTTTTGGTTAAGTATTTCCTTCATCTCCTGATTGCAAGGGTTTGACAAGATGCTTCTTGCTCCTAATGCCCTGGGACCCAATTCCATTCCTAGCTGAAACCAGCCAACAACATGATTATCATGAATTAACTTTGCAGTAGTTTTTATGAGTTCTGCATCGCTGTTGAATTCAGAATATCCTATTTTATTATTGTTCAAAAAGGACTTTATTTCTTCTGTAGAATATTTTGGTCCAAGGTAGGCGTCTCTGAATACATAATTTCTTTTGTTGCCCAATATTGTATGGTAAATATAAGAAGCGACCCCTATACTTGTACCGCCATCACCAGCATCAGGCTGTATCCATATATTTTTGAATGGGGTGCTTCTCAATATTTTCCCATTGTAGGCACTATTTAATGCACAACCTCCGGCCATTACGATGTTTTCGCATTTAGTTACTTTATAAACATGATTTAACATTTTTGTAAGAATATCTTCAGTGATTAATTGCAATGCTGCGGCGATATCCTTATGCCTCTGAGTCATTTGGCTATCTCTTTGGGATATAGGCCCCCCAAGTAATTTACACATTTTTTTTGAAGGCATCCTATCTGCATAGTGAAATGTAAAATAGCCCATATCCAGCCTATAACTTCCGTCATCTTTTATGTCAATTATGCTTTCTAATTTCTTGTAATAGGGGTTTGTTTTTCTATTCATGTCTCCGTAAGGCGCTAAACCCATTACCTTATACTCAGAATTATTAACACTAAATCCTAAATATGCAGTAATAGTAGAGTACAACAAACCAACAGAATGGGGAAATCTTACCTCTTTCATTAAATTGATATCGATGTCTTCCCCGATACCATAGGTTGTTGTCGTCCATTCTCCTACGCCATCAGCAGTTAAAATCGCAGATTTTTTAAAAGGTGATACTAAAAAAGAACTTGATGCATGTGCCAAATGATGTTCAATAAACAAAACATCTTTTTTATACTTCAATCCTTTTCTAATAGCCCTCATAACTCTTGATTTTTGGTTGATCCAAGAAGGCATAGAACTTAGAAATGTCTTCAAGCTCAAAGGAAACATTTCTAAGTGTTGAGACAGAACTCTTTCAAATTTAAGTAGGGGTTTTTCATAAAAACCGACATAATCAACATCATTTATTGTAATTCCTTGGCTCTTAAGACAATAATTGATTGCATTAATTGGAAAAGAAGTATCATGTTTTTTTCTTGTAAATCTTTCTTCTTCTGCAGCTCCAACAATCTTTCCATCTTTAAGTAATGTAGCTGATGAATCGTGATAATAGCAACTGATTCCCAATATATGCATTTTTATTTCCTCAAAATTGCCTGTAATATGCTTTGATTGGTTTCTTTTTTAGGTTAAGATCAGACCAGTACGTTTCTCTCTTCTTTGATATTTTGCTTTCAAGAAAATGTTTTCCAAAAATTTTAGCAAGAATAGATGTTAAACCAACCCCCACTAGATATACTATCAATAATAAAGTAGAGTCTATTATTATTGCAATATTTTTTCCAAAACTGCGCATTCCTTTTTTAAAACCATTAAAAAATTGCTTAAATGGACTCATTGTAAAAGCCTCTTGATGATGATGCCAATAATTGTGATTAATAATGTTGCCCCCATGGCATGAAAATACGTCATTCCATTTAATTTATTTAAAAGCGTAAAGATTCCAAATAATATCGCAGTAAATAAAAAATATGAAAATACAAAACCAACTTTTTGTCCGATTTTTTCTAATGATTTATCTTCTTCAAATTGCATGTTAATGCTTAACAAAAGCAGATGCTTTATAAATCTTTTTTTTTGCATTTATTCTAACTTAAGCGCATAGCATAATAATGAAAACTGCCCCTTAAAATTATAAATTTCTCTTTAGCAGACATGTATCATGCAGTAAAGTTGCGCACCAGCCAAAACAAGTAATGCCCTATGTCAGTTAGCCAATACACTGTGCCTATGAGCTCCTCTTTTTTTGGCAAATTTCCACCCAGCCTTTATTTTTTCCTATTTATGTCTTCCTTTATTACAACTAGCAACTCTGCCAGGAATCCAAGGGCAAATAGCTGTATCCCAGAAATGATCAAAATGCTAATAAAGAATATAAGCGGAGTCCTTTGAATTATCACATCTTCCAGTATGTTTAATATGAACAAATATAGCCCCCCAATAATCCCGAGAAGCAGGAATAATGCCCCAAACATTCCAAATACAAACATAGGCCTCTTTGAAAAAGATAAAAGGAACTTTATCGCTATCATATCAAAAAAACCCCCCGGAACCCTCAAGAAACCTAGCCTTCCAAAGCTTGATTTTCCGGTTGTCCTAGGATAAAACTTTGTATCGACTTCTCTTATTTTGTACCCCTTGTCTGCAATAAAAACAACCAGAAAACGATGCCAGTCAGACCTTAATTCAATGTCTTTGATAACATCCTTTTTAAAAGCCTTAACCCAACCAAGGTCGTGTGTAGGAACTTTAAACATAATCCTTGCTATAAAGTTGAAAAGGTAAGATGTCACTTTTTTTGGTATACTTATCTTTCCCCCATATCTTCTTCCTACAGACATATCATAGCCTTCCTCTAATGGTTTTAGGAGAGCAGGGATATCCTCTTCTGGATTTGATTCCAAATCAGATGGCAAAAAAACTATAATTTCTTCTTTTGCATTTTTAAACCCGACCCATGCTGCGCCAGTCAGCCCCATATTTTTCCTATTGCTTATTATTTTAACAAGCTTGTTTTTTTCTGCTATTCCTTCTACTATATCTCTAGTTTTGTCTGTACTACCGTCATTTACGACTATTATCTCCCCTTCAAGGCTGTTATCTTTAAAAGTCTTTATTGTCCTGTCTATGAATTGCCTAATGCATTGCTCCTCATTATATGCTGGAGCGACAACAGATATCCTTTTGGTCATTTTCTTAAGTCCTCTTCAACCCATTTTTTAGTTTTCTCTAGGCCATCTTCAAAACTTACTCTTTCCCTGAATCCAAGCCTTTCAATTTTTGAAGTATCGGGTATGGGCCTTAAATTTTCCCCTTTCCGCGTATTTCCATAAATGGGCTTTATGTATTTTTTGGAGTATTTTCTTATAATAACATCCGCCAATTCGTTTATGCTAACTCTTGTTTTTGATGCTATATTATAATCCTGCCCGATTGCATTCTTGCTTTTTGCTACTAATAATGTAGCATCTACATCATCGGATATGTAAGTAAAGCACCTTATTTGTTTGCCGCCGCTGTATATCACTGGAGGCATGCCCTGAAGAACTCTTGCTAGGAAGATATTTATAACTCCCGCCTCCCCAGAATAGTCTTGCCTGGGCCCAAAGACATGAAAATATCTAATTACTGAGGCTTTCAATCCAAATTCCCGTGCATAATATATAAAATATTTCTCCCCTGCAAGCTTGCTTATCCCATAAGGTGTGGTTGGATTTGTCGCATGATCTTCTTTCATGGGGGTGTCTGATGAGCCGAATACAGATCCTGTTGAGGCATGAACAATTCTTGTGTCAGAGCCCAAGGCAGATTGTATTATATTAAAAGCCCCTATTATATTTGTTTCAAGATCCTGCCTCGGGTTTTTAATGGAAAATACAAGTTTAGATGCTGCCTCATTAAAAACATATTCAGATTCTTTAACCAGCGGGCTTATCGAATCGAAGTCCTTTATGTCACCTTTAATTATGCTGACTTTTTCATTGGACCTGAGGTGTTCGATGTTCTTCATTGAACCTGAAGAGAAATTATCAAATATGGTGACTTTTTCAGCTCCTTGTTCCAAAATCCTATCTACCAGGTGAGAACCAATAAACCCCGCTCCGCCCGTTACAAGAACTATCTTATTCTTAAAGAACATTTTTTATACCACCTTTAATTTTATCGCAAACATATTTGATGTTTTCCTCTCCGAGTTCCGGAAACATAGGCAATGCCAGTAACTTTCCGCATGACTCTTCGGCAATTGGAAATGAGCCTTTTTTTAGGCCCAAATATTTATATGCTTGCTGCAGATGCAATGGCAGTGGGAAGTAGATTCCGCAGGATATTCCCTGCTGGTTAAGGTAGTTTAAGAGCGCATCCCTGTTTTCTGCCATTATTTGATATGTGTAGTAAACATGCTTTCTATCCTCTGCTTCAAAAGGCTTTTGTACATCATCCGGCAATAATTCATTATAGATTTTAGCATTTTTTCTTCTTAATTCCGTCCATTTGCCCAAGTGCTTCAATTTTACCGATAATATCGCCGCCTGCAAGGCATCCATGCGGAAATTAAAACCTTCCATTAGGTGCTCATATTTAGTTATTCTCCCATGATCGCACAACATCGCCATCTTTTGAGCGTATTCCTGGCTGTTGGTCGTTATTGCCCCAGCATCGCCAAAACATCCAAGATTTTTTGCCGGAAAAAAGCTGTAACATGCAATATCCCCGTAATAGCCCGCTTGCTTTCCCTTAAAGGTTGCAAGGTGTGCTTGCGCAGCATCCTCAATTACCCTTAGCCCATGCTTGTCTGCAATTTCTTTTATCGCCCCCATATCTGCCATTTGGCCAAACAAGTGCACCGGAATTATCGCTTTGGTCTTTTTATTGATATCTTTTTCCACCATTTCAGGATCCATCAGCAACGTTTTTTTATCAACATCCACAAATTTTATTTTGCCTCCCAGAAGAGTGACTGGTTCAGCTGTGCCTATGAATGTGTTAGGGACGGTAATAACCTCGTCTCCAGGCTTTAAACCAATAGCCTGCAAGGCAACTAATAGAGCAGAGGTTCCATTGCTTGTTGAAACACAAAAGTCTGAGGCTGTAGCTTCAGCATATTCTTTTTCAAAGTCCCGCACTGGCTTGCCCATTATAAATGAATTGCTATCAATAATATTTTTTATAGTGGAATCTATCTCTTCTTTAATGGACAAATAATTGGCCTTAAGGTCAACCAGAGGGATACCGTTAATATACATTTTCTCCTTTTTCATTCTTAACATCATAAATTTTTTTTATAAGCTTTGCAGGATTTCCAGCATAGATGGTATCATCAGGAACATCTTTTGTAACAACACTTCCTGCTCCAATTAATGAATTTTTCCCTATCTTAATTCCCGGAAGAATGGTGGTATTGGCCCCTATTTTGGCATTATCTGCAACTTCTACTGGCTGCAGCCTTTCTTTCGAATCTTTTGAAGCAGGATATTTACTGTTCGTAATAACGACATTCGGCCCTATCCAACAATTTTTTCTTAGGATTGTGAGCTCCGGAATGAATGCTCCGGAATGAATCCGGACATTGTCCTCAATCAAAGTGTTAAATCCTATTTCAGAACCGCTACCAATGCTTACATTGTCACCAATTCTATTATTCTGCCTTATTAAAACATTATGACCCGTCTGAAAGTTGGCCCCTATATGATTTCCATAATATATCACGCTTCCTGAACGGATAACCACATTATCTCCTATTGTTGTTTTATTGTACTTAATTTTCCCTTTAGGAGGTTTTCCAATAACAGCATTTTCTTCAATAGCCATATTCTTTCCGCAGATATAGTTCCGAATCATAATTCTATTTCCTTATTTAATTTTGCAGATTCATATATTCTTGTTATGAGCTCCAATGTTCTTCTTCCTTCTTCGCCATCGACTTTTGGAGGAATATCCCCCTCTATCGATTCCACAACCTCCTTTAGGTATTCCAAATGCCCGAAGGCATATGTATTTTGGGGATTACGCGATGTTTTAATTGTCTCATCATCATTATTCCACTCTTTAAAATTCCATATATCCATCTTATTTAATGCCCCCCCGCCTACTTTTACGGTGCCTTTAGTGCCCATAACAGTAACAGAGCCTTCCAAGTTGTGCGGAAATACGCAGGTAGTGGCAACAATCGTTCCCAAGGCACCATTTCTAAATTTTAAGATTACAAGCCCCGTATCATCGGATTCTATCTTATGGGTTAAGGTCCCCGTGGTTGCCTTTATAGCTTTTACGCCTCCCATTAACCACCGCAGTATGTCGATGTGATGCGATGCCTGATTCATCAGCACACCACCATCGGCCTTTGTACCAAGCCATGGCTCGCTGTCATAATACTCCTGAGGCCTGCTCCAATAGACGGTAGTATTACCATAAAAAATTTTTCCAAATCTTCCCTTGTCTATAGCATCTTTTAGCCTTTTTATTGGCTCGTTATACCTGTTCTGCTTTACAACAAAAAGCTTGACATTATTTTTTTTGCACGCTGCTATCATTTTGTCAGCTTCTTCCAAATTCATTGCCATTGGCTTTTCAGTAACAACATGTTTTCCCGCATTAGCAGAATTTATTGTGATCTCCGCATGATGCGCATGCGGAGTGCAAATACTAACACAATCAATATCTTTTTCTTGTTTTAGAAGCCCCCTGTAGTCTACATAATATTTGCAGCCATATTTCTCCGCAAATGATTTCGCCCGGTCCTCATTCTTATCACAAACTGCCGCCAATTCAGCATGGGCTATGCTTTTAATGGATTCCGCATGCTTTGGCGCCACCTTGCCGCAGCCTATAATGGCAAATCTTACTTTTTTGTTCATCTTATCATTCCCATTTTTGCCCAAAAGGATATTTTAGGGCAATTATAAACCTTTCTAAATTGAGAGGGTGGCATTGAAAAGTTCGTGGGGAAACCCACTAATCATAACTTTTCAATGCCACCTAAATTAAAGAATACCTCAAGATTTTAGCCCGTCAGAAGAGATATTAACCGAGACAATGCATGGATTTCCCGATAGAAATGTCAGTGTAATTATTCATGTAATCATGTTTACCCCATGACATCTTTTATAATCCCTCTTTTTAGCAGCTCTTCTTTTATGCGCTTTGCTGCAAATTCATGCCCTTCTTTTGTCCAGTGGCCATCCTTTTTGAAGTAAAATTCTTCTTTCGCCTCTTTTTTAAAAGCAGGATATAAATCTATACATTCTATGGAATTTCTGGCGCATATTCCCATAAACAATTTCTGCGGTTTTGTCCGGTCTACTTCATAACTGCTGTGTGTACTATAATCTTCCCAATTTTCATCATACACTTGTATTTTTCTGGGTATAAGGACTACAATGAGTTTGGCGCTGTTCCCTTCCGCTAATGCAATCATTTCAGCAAATATTTTTTCAACTTCGTCCCATTTTCCCTTTAACTCTTCGTCATACTCAACATCATAAACATCGTTATTCTTGGATTGCTTTTGGAAAAATTTATCTACGCCTCCTCGAATTGATACGAAGTTGTTTTTAGCAAATATGAAAAAATGAGAATTACTGTTTAAAAAGGCAATTGGTCCGGATTTCTTATAATACGATGGCTTTCTTAATCTGTTGTCTTCATCGACATAATAATCCTCCGATACAATCCTTATAGATTCTTTGTCTTCAATTACCCTGTTTTTAAATAAGTCAGTAATATCATTGCCTATAGTGAACCCAACTATCACAATATCGGGCCGGAATTCGATTCCTTCTTTCTTTAAATAAAGGAGATATGTGTCTGGAGAATATCCCGATGCATAGCCAGCATTTAACACTTCATATTGCCGCTTAGCATCATTATTTAGCTCTAATTCCAAAACTTTTGAATATGTTTCATCTAGCTCGACACCATATCCATAAGTAAAGGAGTCGCCCAATACAAGTATCCTTTTAGCATCATTTTTTGTAATTTTATGTTCGTAATCCCTCATTCCCAGGGAATTTATTGTTACATTCACCTTGAATTCATCAAAATGGCTACTATGGGTGTCAGAAGCATAAGGCTTCAGTTGCCAGGGAAGATACTCGCTTTCTGCAAAGACGGAAGGAGAAGAAATTACCGCTTTTTTATATGTCAGCTGAGGAGTGAATAACCTAAAAAAACCTTCAAACAGCAACGACATGATTATTACTGTCAATATCAATAAAAGTACGTTCTTTTTAAATTCTTTTGACAAGATATTCTTCATTTTTCAGCTGTTGTTTAATCCGAACTGATGAAGCCTCATTTAAATCCTATTTATATAAATTTCGCAAATATCGTGTTGGGGATAATGCATACACCGCATTAATCCAGTATGTGTTACTATATATTAAGTTCACTTTCCGTCGCTGATTTATAAATAAAGACAAACAAAACCTCTGATGTAACTTAATACCTGCTTAATTTATAAAGTTTTATAAACTCTAAATGAAAAATTTCCAAAGAATGAGTAATTGATATTAGGCCAGCTCGAAAAATTAAATACTGCAATACACCTTTTTATGCGGATTTTAGGCCAATATATTTTTGTAAATATCAGATGAGCAAATTTTTTGCATAATATGCCATTTGCTTATTAGGAGCAGGTAACTATTGCATAAAAACTTTTGTCAGAGAATATACCCAGAAAGGATTTAAAGATATTACGATGGGAATACTTACAAAAAGAAACTCATTCATTGTGCTATTTATAACTTTTTTATTTTTGAGGCTGTTTGTGAGCGATTCTTCAATGCTTTTATCCAGCGATTCACTGAAGTTCATTGAAACATCAAAACGGCTTCCCAATTATACGCTTTATAACAACGATTTGTACCTGCATCACCCGCCTTTTTACCCGTTTACAATACGCATTTTTTCCCTGTTTTTCCAGGACTATACTGCAGCAATATTCATTAGCCTAGTTTCATCTATTATCACTTTTTTTGTATTGTACAACCTCTTAATGCTGCTTACAAAAAATTTTAATATTGTTTTCTTCATTATGTTTTTTTATACCTTATCTGCGACATTTATTAAAGCATCAGGAGTTATTTTAAGGGAAGCGTTTGTTGTCATGCTAACTCTTTTGGCACTTTATTATTATGTTAAGGGGGTTAAGCTTGGCAATAAAAAATCCTTTATTGCTGCCACAATATTCGGGAGCTTATTGGCCATCACTTCAGACCACGTCATTTTTATTTTTCCAGCATTTGCCCTTTCTTATGCAATTTTTAATAGGGACAAAATAAACCTAAAAGGGCTTAAATTTCCGAATTTAAGCTATTTAATTCTGCCGCTATTGGCTATATTGGCTGTTTACGGCTCATGGCTGGGCATAAAAGCCTTTCAATATTCAAACAATGATTACTACCCTGTAGGAATCGAAGGCATTCCTATGCACGTTAAGGATTTTGGGATTTTTGAACTTTTAAGCCCTCAGCTTTTCGAGCCCTACAGCGAAGCTAGGCTGGTTTCTTCAGGCATTCCTGTTGTAAAGAGGGCTTTATTCAATATTGGATACATGTTCAATATGGTTCCTTTTTCAATACCAGAGGGCCTGAATTTTACTACCATGAAATACCTGTTATTTCCAAGGCATATAGTCTATATTATTCTAATTTATGCCCCTCTTGCGCTGCTTACAATCTTCGGATTGTATATGGCGGTTAGAGATTCCATCAGAGCAAAAACTATATCTGACAATGTTAATCTTTATGTCATTGGCTTATTTCTTATTTTTATTTTTCCAATAACGCAAAAATTCGTTTCTCCGAGATACATCTATACATCATATATTTTCCTATATTTCATAATGGGCTATGGGCTTGCAGCATTGCTTGAAAAAATATGCGCATTGCAGATTCCCACTCATTGCAATTTTGCTTTTACTTTTGATACCTTTTTGGTATTACAATAATCCGCATATTGCGCTTTTCAATAAAAAAGTTGTTTCGGCACAAAACGCAGGGGACTTTATATCTAAGAACATACCTGCTGAAGCAGGCATAATGGCGCAGCCAGGATACGGAGTTAAGCTAATCTATCTTACCGGCAACAGGATTATAGGGCTATCACCCCAGCCAGAAAAACTATACGATATGATAAGCTACTATAACATAAGCTATACTGTTTTTGGCAGATACTATACTTCGGATGCTTATTATGTGAGCACTAAATCCATAGAATTTATCAAGAATAACCCAAATAAGTTTGAATTAATAGCTGCTATAAGCGAGGACTACGGCGATTTCTATAGCGAAGAAGATCCTGCGAGAACCGATGAAGTGTATATTTATAAAGTAATAAAATAGTCTAATTAAATGGAATGAAATTTTTAAAATCCAGCGCATTCAAGATTACATTAAGCGCGGTCGTCATATTCCTTATATTCAGAGCTATTGGCGCCGAAGAGATTTATGCTGCGCTTTTAAGCGCTAATATCTATTACATTGCAATATCTTTTGCGCTTGTATTGCAGATTATACTGCTTAAGTCTATCCGATGGAGGAATATTGCTGCAGCATTCAATATTAAAATAGGCTTAGTGGACTCTGTTAACTATACTTTAATATCATACGCGTTTGCGTTTATAACGCCTGGAAGAGTGGGAGAATTCATTAAAACAAAATATCTCGCAGATAAGTCCAATGCAGGTTACTTTAAGTCTTTTATTACTGTAGCTATTGACAAAATTTTTGACCTTATTGCATTGCTGGGATCGGCATTGCTCGGAATAGTTTTTTTGGATATATCGCTACCTTTTTCGGACTTCTTAATCTTCCCGTTCGCATTATATGCCGTTGCTCTGGTATCGACCTTCTTATTTTTTGAAAAAGCGCTTAAGCTTGCCAAATATCTCATTCCAAAGAGATATAGGGATAATCTGAAGGTGCTTAGCATTAGAAGAGAATTTTATCTCACTTCGCTGGGCATGTCATTCCTCATATGGGTTATTCTGAGCGCAGCAGCATTTTTTATTTTAAGATCTCTGGGCATTTTTGAGGCATCTTTAACTGCAGTCATGATTGCGGTCCCACTGATGGCATTTTCCTCACAACTCCCAATATCTTTCGGCGGAATAGGCATAAGGGAATTAGCGGCCATATATTTCTTATCTTCTATAGGGGTAACTCCCGGAAAGTCTGCAGCTTTTTCATTGATTTACACCTTTGTGAGTTTTGTGGCGCCTGCAATTATAGGCGCAGTATTTTATGCCAGAGTCAAGGCCAAGAAATCAATTGACAGCTGACTCAGGAATTTTTGAACCATTCAGCAAATTTTTTTATGCCTTCGTTAAATTTTACCTCCGGCGACCATCCCAGCAGTTTTTTGGCTTTGCTTATGTTAGCATAAGTTACTTGCATGTCTCCTTGCCGCATTTCTGCCATTTTTATTTTTGCCTTTTTACCAAGATTATTCTCTATTAATGATATTACATCTTTTAATATTACCGGATTATTGTTCCCCATGTTTATTATTTCAAATCCCCTATTTTTTTCCAATGCCATCAAGATACCTTTAACTATGTCGCTTACGTAAGTATAGTCCCTCTTGGAAGTTCCATCTCCATAAACCTCAATTTCTTTTCCCTCATTCATCATTTTTGCGAACTTGTAGATCGCCATATCCGGCCTTCCCCTGGGGCCGTAAACTGTAAAAAACCTTAAACATGCTATATTCATGCCGTAAAGATTATAGTATGTGTTGCATAATAATTCACATGACCTCTTGGTAAACCCATAAGGCGATATCTGATTGTTTGCGTCATCATTCTCGCTGAAAGGTATTTTTTTATTGCCCCCGTAAACAGAGCTTGATGAGCCGAAAACAAAGGTTCTTATTCCGTTTTCTTTTGCAAGCTCCAGCATGTTAAGCGTTCCCTGTATGTTGTCCTTTATGTATATGTCAGGCACAGAAATAGACGGCCTTACGCCAACCCTTGCTGCAAGATGAATTATTTTTTCTGTTTTGTTATTTTTGAAAATCTTTTTTAAGCTATCGATATTTTTTATGTCCTCTCTGTATAGGGCAAAATTTTTGCTGCCTTTTATTGCCTCTATGTTTTTCTCTTTTGTCTTTGAGTCATAATAATCGTTGAAATTATCAATCCCAATAACCTGTTTTTCTTCCTTGACTAATGCCTCGCAGACATGGCTTCCAATAAAACCTGCAGCTCCTGTAACAAGAATCATTTTAGAACCTTTTTTACGATGTACGGCTTCATGTTATGGGTCTTATAGTATATTCTCATTAGTATCTCTGCAAGTATTCCGAAGGAGATGAATTGCACTCCAAGTATGAGCAACAGCACTCCAAGTATAAGCAAGGGCCTGCTTGCTATGTCCTGCCCATAAGCGAATTTTAATGTGATAAGGTAGAAATCTGTAGCTACCCCCAGCATTAGCGTCAATATTCCTAATCCCCCAAATATGTGCAGGGGCCTTGAGGAGTATTTTGTCATGAAGGCTATAAACAATAAATCCAAAGAACCTTTAAGCAGCCTTGCAGCCCCATATTTCGTTTTCCCCTGTTTTCTTGGATTGTGCCTCACCTTAATCTCACCTGCTCTTAGTCCGTCTAATGCCAATACGGCTGTAATGTACCGGTGCATTTCTCCGTATAGGTCAACATTGTCAAAGCATTCCCTTTTATAAATCTTTAGCGAACATCCGGAATCATGAATCTTTTCTTTTGTTATGGTTTTCCTTATGAAGTTTGCGAATATTGAGAAGAATTTCTTTGAAAAGGAATCTTTGCGATTTGTGCGCCATCCGGAAATGGCATCATAGCTGCTGTTTTTTATGGCATTCAATAATCTTGGGATATCATCCGGATCATTTTGCATATCGGAGTCCATTGTAATTATATAGCGCCCTTTCGCAGCTTTAATGCCAGCATCCCATGCAGAAGTTTGACCAAAGTTTCCTGCAAACTTTATGACTTTTATCCTTTTATCTTTTTGATGCAGCTTTACAAGCAGATTATAGCTGTTGTCAGTACTACCGTCATCTATAAATATTATTTCATAATCTATCTTCTCTCTTTTCAGGCTGGTGATAACAGATTTATGCAGTATTTCTACATTCTTTTCCTCATTCAGCACGGGTATTACTATTGATAATCCTGTCATTTTTATTGCAACTGCAAATAATGCAGCTTTATAAATCTTCAGGTATTATATTTTCATAGAGGAATACTTTCCGCTTGTTTGGGAAAAGAAGAAAGATGGGGTTAAGGAGATGCCGCTGGAAGAGTTCTGCAAGGAATTAGTATTTTCCG
>Ga0209541_10010351_pt1 | contig 14886 bp, 10 predicted proteins | sample RifCSPlowO2_01_FD_184027 | JGI IMG/M metagenome (GOLD analysis project Ga0209541, IMG submission 184027) | Groundwater microbial communities from Rifle, Colorado - Rifle CSP2_plank lowO2_0.1 (SPAdes) (version 2) | ecosystem: Environmental > Aquatic > Deep subsurface > Groundwater | place... | reverse complement strand
TTTCCTCTCAATGTACATTCTTAATATGGCCACGTTCTGGATCCAAGTCATAGCCATGTCTACAACTAACCCTATCCCTAAAATAAGCATAATCTGCTGGACAACATCACTCTTGCTGAAGATCAGGGCAACAATAATGACGGCTAATGTAGTCATCGTCATCGTTAATCCCGTCGTAACTGCCCCATACACTCGTTCCATAAAAGGAAGCTCTACACGCTTGAGTACTCTGGCCGTGAGAAGCATATCCGTATCCACGGAAAATCCTACCAGCATCAGGAAGGCAGCGATCCCCCCAGAATTTAATTTCATCCCCGTGAGGTTAAATATGGCTAAAGTAACAATAATATCTGAAAAAGCAGCAAGGATGACGGCCAAGCAAGGAATAGGAATCCTGAAATAGATAAAGACGACGATGGCCATGAGCAAGAAAGCAAGAAGCAACGCAGTGGCGATCTGGCGAAAGAAACTTTCTCCTAACGAAGAGCCGACGACTTCCAAGCTGTATTTGGTGTCAGCAGTAAGAAAACCTTTGCTCCGTAATGCAGCAAGAAGAACATCTGTCTCTTCTTTCAGCTGAGCATCAGCGTCGATAGAAACGCCTATGTTTTTACCAGCGGCACTCAAGGCCCGGACAGAGATATCGCCGGTAGGAAATTGTTCTTGGAGATAGGATTGCACTTGCTGAGCATCAAGGCTGCCTTCTATAGTTATTGTTGAGCCTCCTTTCAGGCTGATCCCTTTATGGACAATGTCTCCTGTAGAAGCATATTGGAAAGCTATCTGCCCGATTGCTAATACTACCATCAGGAAAGGGATGATGAGGAGCTTTTTGTAATGCTGTTCATAAATCTGTTTCAAGGACATCGTTTTGCTTTAGGGTGATTTCTTTATAAAGATTTTGATGATGAGATGGAGATTGATAACTTAAAACATCAAGGAGATTTTATCGCCAGTGAAGGTATGTATTTAGTTCAACAACAAAAATAGTGGCAGGTCGGAAAATTCAGCCTGACTTGAAGGGAAAAGCAATGATTTACTGTTGATTTTAATATGAAGGTCAGGCAAGTAATCTTTTCTTACGAAGCCATTAATGGATTTTCCATCTTGACCAAGCTACTATTTTAACCAAACTTAATATGTACCAATCATGCTAATATTTAAATATACTAAAGTTTTCCTTCTTTTAGAAGTATCATTAAAGAAGAGGTGTTGATGATGGCTAAAAAAAATCAAAAAAAAGCAGAAAAAGTATCGCCAACCAAGGTTGATTTCAAAAAACATCTGATTATCGTAGGAGCAGTCATCATTCTGATCTTTATCTTTGCTCTTATCTATTCTAGCTATGAAGGAAATCTTGCCGGGGAAGCGAGTAGGAGAGGGTATAAGATGGTAACTGGTGATAAAGCTGCTTCTGCCGCTGGTGATGAAAAAAGGAAATGTTTGCAAGACTGTGTAAGGGGTAAGGGATTAACTGCGCAAGAGTGTAATCTTCTGTGCGGGTAATACGTTTTTTATTTTCTGTATAGATAGTGGAATTACCCTCCTTGCTGAAGGAAAAGAGTTCCATTTTTCATGTTTCACATTGGAGTAAATGGCATCCTAAACTTGTTTAGAAACTCCACCCGCAAAAACTTTATAAATAACCGCCATTCTCGTGAACTATGCACACAAGCGATAATAAGCATTCTGAACCGGCTAAGTATATCTTTGTTTCTGGAGGAGTCATTTCCGGCATAGGAAAAGGCATCTGTTCTGCCTCTCTGGCTTTGCTGTTAAAGAAGCACGGATTTAATGTTGGCATCATCAAGTGTGAAAATTATCTGAACGTTGATTCGGGAACGATCAACCCTATAGAGCATGGCGACCCTTTCTTATGTGATGATGGCTTAGAAGCAGATATGGATCTGGGAACGTATGAGAGATTTCTGGGAGAAGAGATGGGCCAGCGAAATTTTACCACGATGGGGCAGATCTATTATCATGTCATCAAGAAAGAACGGTCGATGGGTTATGAAGGGGAAGATGTCGAAGCTATCCCTCACGTTTCTAATGAAATCATCCGACGCATCAAGGAAGCGGGAAAAGGCAAAGAGATCGTTATTGTGGAGTTAGGCGGAACGGCAGGAGAGTATCAAAACATGCTGTATTATGAAGCATGCCGCATCATGAAGACGACGATGCCGGGAAAAGTCATCAATGTTCATGTTTCCTACATGCCATTGCCAAAACATCTCGGCGAGCCAAAAACAAAGCCAACCCAGATGTCTGTGTCAACCTTGATGCATATGGGCATCCATCCGGAGTTCTTAGTTCTGAGAGGAGAAGTCGATCTTGATGAACGAAGAAGATATTTATTAGGATTACAGACAAGCATCCCTGGACAAAATATTATCACTGCTCGTGATGTGGATACGATCTATAAAGTGCCGTTGTTGTTTGCAGAGCAGGAATTTGACAGCAAGATCATCCGCCATTTTGGTCTTGTGCCGAAAGAGATTGATCTTACGGACTGGAAGAAGCTGGTGACGCTTGTTACTACAAAAAAAGAGAAGTCTATAACTATCGCTGTTGCCGGGAAATATCTCAGCAAAAATAAGGGAGATTTTGAGCTGGTTGATGTGTATAATTCGCTGATCGAAGCCATTCGACATGCAGCATGGAATTCTGAAGTTGAGGTGAAGATTGACTTTGTCAGCACGGTAGCTATTGAAGAGCAAGGAGCAGAAAAATTGTTAAAGAAAGCGGACGGTATTATTGTTCCCATCGGCTGGGGAAAGAGAGGGGCAGAAGGAAAGATCCAAGCTATTCAGTATGCGCGTGAGAATAATGTGCCTTACCTAGGATTATGTTATGGCATGCAGCTGGCTTGTGTGGAATTTGCCAGAACAGTATGTGGATTAAAAGATGCTGACACGGAAGAGAATAGTCCGGAGACAAAGAATAAGATTATCCATAGTATTCCCTTCAACGAGAAATATCAGGTGATCAAAGGTGAAGGCACGTCGATGCGTTTAGGGGCATATGATTGCGTTGTGAAGAAAGGAACATTAGCGTGGGAATTATATGATGCTCATGGTTACTGGAAAGGCGGCAAGAAAGGGCTAGTAAGTGAACGGCACAGGCATAGGTTTGAATTTAACAATGAGTATCGAAAAGTCCTAGAGAAGAAAGGCTTTATCTTTTCTGGAACGTCGCCGGATGATTTCTTTGTAGAGATTTGTGAACTACCAAAAGAACAGCATTGTTATTTTATCGGCACGCAAGGCCATCCGGAGTACAAGAGCAAGCCGTTACGGCCACATCCGTTCTTTTTAGGGTTGATAGAAGCTGCAGCGAAGAAACGAAAGATTTCTTGAGGATTGTAATGGACCAGTCGAACAAGAACAACATTTATATGTTCTATTCTCTTTAATAGCTGAATGAAAGTCATCGTCATCACCGGAACTCCCGGAGTAGGGAAAAGCACGTTAGCGGTAAAGCTGGCGAAGAAGCTGAAATGGAAGCGCTTAGACCTTCATCACCATTATCAGCAGATCTCTTCAGGCTATGACCGTTCTGGGAAATGTTATATCATTGATATTCCCAAATTAAAGAAGCTTGTTGAAGAGAAAGCGAAAACGGAAAACATTATCGTTGATTCCCATGTTGCCCATCTTCTACCCAAAGAGATGGTTGATGTATGTGTTGTCATCACCTGTTCTGATTTAAAGAAACTGCAGAAGCGCCTGGAAAAGAGAGGGTATAGTAAGAAAAAAGTCAGGGAGAATCTTGATGCAGAAATTTTTCAGATATGTTTGAATGAAGCAAAGGAGCAGGGACAGAAGGTAGTGGAAGTGGAGAGTGAAAGGATAGTCATCCAGCAGCTTGCGGCGATCATAAAGAGAACAATTCTTGAGGAACAATAGCGCAGCCTGGAGGGATAGGGATCATCAGATAAGAGATGTCGTTCAATTCTAACGTGCCAAAGGAGAAAGGGCGCAGATCATCGGAAGCTGGTTCCTTGAAGCCCATAAAATAGACTTCTGTCGGGCCATCAAACCGAGCATTGCATTTTCCTAGGCTAAACTGGTCGTTGAGAACATAAAGACAGCCTATCTTTTCTCCTCGAGGATATCGTTCGCAGACCTCATCCCTTTTTTCCTCATGGATGTTACATCCTGATTGCCATATCAATCTTCCATCAACGATTTGATAGGAGAAACGCAGTTCGCTGCAAGCTGGCCGGAGTTTAGTGATAGTTATAGTCACCTGGTCCCGATAGTTAGGATGATCAACACCAAGCGATCCATCAGGTTTAATGATCCCCTCTAGATCCACATTTGCAGCAAGATGGGCAACAACCAACACTTTGTCTGATGTTCTTGGTTTAGTGACGGCAGCACTATCCTCTAAAAAGCAGCAAAGACCATCAGCACAGGCTCTAGCTTGAGAATACCCTATCCGTTGCCGCGCTGCTACATAATCAGCTACACTTATCACTCTTTCTTCAGAAATGCTCCTTACCAATGCCATTTTATCAAAAAGAAGCTCTTTATTTAAAATGATTTTCCTGTACTTTCTCTAATTCAATTTTTGAAGAATATTTATAAAGCAATACCCTTCTTTTGTTCTCATGGCCATATCAGCTCAGGAAAAGCTCCATCTGAAGAAGATGATCAGGGAATTACATAGCTATAAGGCTGCCCATACGGAGTTTGTTTCAGTCTATATTCCTGCTGGTTACGAGCTAAGCAAGATCATCCAACACCTCAGCGAAGAGCAAGGGACTGCTTCCAATATCAAATCAGCCGTTACCAGAAAGAATGTCCAGGCATCATTAGAAAAGATGATCCAGCACCTACGGACATTCAAAAATACTCCTCCTCATGGCTTAGTAGTATTCTCCGGCAACGTAGCTAGCATGGAAGGGAAACAAGACATGCGTGTCTGGAGCATTGAGCCGCCGGTGCCGTTGAATACAAGGATTTACCGCTGCGACAAGAATTTTGTTACGGACATCCTGGAAGATATGATGATGGACAAGAGAGTCTATGGGCTGGTTGTCCTCGACAGGAGAGATGCCACCATCGCTTTACTGAGAGGAAAGTCCATCGTACCGATGCAGAAAACTCACTCGGAAGTTCCGGGAAAGACACGTGCTGGGGGACAATCGGCAGCTCGGTATTCTCGTATCCGAGAAGAAGCAGCCAAAGACCATTACAAGAAAATTGCCAATTTCATGAAAGACCTCTTTTTGCCGTTAGGCAATGACCTGCAAGGCATCATCATCGGCGGCCCGGGAGTTACCGTCAATGATTTCATGAATTATGACTACCTTACGGGAGACATCAAAAGAAAAGTGATCGGCACAAAGGATTTGTCGTATACAGGAGAGTTTGGCCTGCAGGAATTATTGGATGCTTCTCAAGACTTGCTTGCGGAGGAAGAGATTGCCATAGAAAAGAAGATCATGACACAGTTCTTCAAGCAAATGCATGACAACATGGGAAAGATAGCCTATGGAGAGAAAGAAACCCTTCATGCTTTAGAGATGAATGCTGTTGACATCTTGCTCATTTCTGATTCTGTCCCTGAAGATAAGATCTTTGACTATGAAGAAAAAGCGAAGAGCGGCGGAGCGGAAGTAAGGATCATTTCAACCGAAATTCGGGAAGGACAGCAGCTGAAGGACTTAGGAGGGGTTGCTGCCATCTTGAGGTATGAGATCGGATGACTCTCTGTTTTGAATTACTATGAACCTTATTGAAGAAGCGCATCAACGGTTATTTCCTGGTAAGGAATTCTCTTATCAGACAGCGATGGAATACAACAGAAGATTGTCTGACTTCAATGCCAATATCAAGCTGCACCAACAGACGATCCAAGTCAATCTTAACCTGCAATGGAAAGATATTGATGATGAGATCAAAATAGGGTTGATTCAGCACTTGCTGATCAAAGTCTTAAAAGTAAAAAAAAGAAGTTCTACTCCTAACATCGAGCTGTACAATAATTTCATCCGGCAAATTCCTGTCCTGATGCCAAAGACAAAGTCTGATCCTGATCTGGAGAAGTCATTTCATCGTGTCAATCAGGCGTTTTTTAGTTCCTCTTTGGTGCGGCCGAACCTACAGTGGGGCGTCGATTCGAAACGGAAATTGGCTTCCTATAATTTTCATGACGATAGCGTAACGATGTCAACAGTATTCAAGGAAGCCCGCCAGGAAGTCCTGGATTATCTGATGTACCATGAGCTGCTACATAAGCACCATCAATTTAAGCATAATAACGGCAGAAGCTCGTTCCACAGCAAGGCTTTTCGGGAAGACGAACATCGCTATCCAAACCATCAGCAGATCGAGCAGGAAATAACAAAAATGGTCCGAAAAAGGAAAAAAGAGTCGTTTTTGCAAGGTATTTTTGAACGGCTGTAAGCAGGAAGTGAACAGATGGCCAAGGATGAGAAAATGGTACGTATTTAGTTCGGTTAAAAATAGTGGCAAGGTCAAGAGGTAAAATCCATTAATGGCTTCGTAAGATGATATTACTTGCCTGACCATCTGTTTAAAATAAACACTCTATCATTGCTTTATTCATAAAGTCAGGCTGGAGTGACGTGCAAGCTAGCGAAGCTACGCTTGCTAGCAGGTCACCACGACCTGCCACTATTTTCATTATGGAACTAAATATGTACAGAAAATGGGCCAATGCACTAAATTTCCGTTAAGTTTTTAAAACCAATCCTAATTTAACCAATTTATAATCATCATTATGGGGTGTTGAGCATGACAGACTACGAAAAAAAGTTAGTTTCAGTGGGTACCTTAAAGAAAGGGGATACCATCATCTTGGAAGGATCTCCCTGCAAGATCACGGATACGGCTACGAGCAGGCCGGGAAAGCATGGGCATGCCAAAGTTAACCTTACGGCAGTAGGTATCCTTGATGGAAAGAAACGGCAGACGGTCATGCCAGGACACGATAAGGTAGAAGCCCCTATCATCGAAAAGAAAAATGCTCAGGTGCTTTCTGTATCTGGGAACATGGCTAGTGTCATGGATGCAGAAACGTACGAAACCTTTGACATGGAAATTCCGGAAGAGCTTCGAAAAGATGTCAAGGAAGGGGTCGAAGTGCTGTATTGGGTAATCATGGGCGCAAATGTCATGAAGCAGATTAAATAAGCTTTTATCTATTCATAAAGGATGATCATCAACGAAAGGAAAGGTGAATACCAGTGGTAAAATTTGAAGAAGCGATGGCACGGAAATTAAGGAACGTCTTTGTATGCAGATTATGCAAGTCTAAAGTAAGGGCATCAAGCTTAAAAGTATCTCAGGGAAAGATCAAATGCAGAAAATGCAGTTCTAGCAAGCTTCGGCCTAAACGGAAGAAATAGGCCTTAGTAACGGGCTGAAGAAATAGTACGTATTTAGTTCTATTAAAATAGTGGCTTGGTCAAGATGTCAAATCTAGTGACCTGCAAACAAGCAAACTCATTTTGCTTCGTTTGCTTGCAAATCACTGAGCTTCGTCAGAGAAGTCTAGTTGCGAGACTATTTGCCTTAATAATCACAAATACTTTTACTTTCTGCATAAAGTCTCGCCAGAGTGACGTGCAAGCTAGCGAAGCTACGCTTGCTAGCAGGTCACAACGACCTGCCACTATTTTTGTCGTGGAACTAAATACGTACAAGAAATAGAAACAAATAAAAAGCTCAAGAGAAGTCTTTCTTGAATGGTAGATGTTTCAAGCTTTCTTTCCCAATATTTAGGGATTATTCTCTTTTATGCTGCTCTTGTACTGTTTGTTGCCGTAAAGTGGAAAAAGATTGACGTTCAGGCAAAAATAATTTTCCTCTATCGTACTAAATGGGGTTTAGGCTGGATGAGTAGGTTTTCCAGCAGATTTAGGGAATGGGTCATCCTAGCAGGATATGCAGGAGTAGGCATCGGCTTTATTGGAATGCTGGTCATCTCTTGGGTGCTGCTCAAGAATCTGTATGAATTGATCGTTAATCCGACAGCTGTTTCAGGTGTATCGCTAGTTTTGCCAGGAGTGAATGTTCCAGGGATGGGAGTATTGCCATTCTGGTATTGGCTTGTAGCTATCTTTGTCATCGCTGTCGTGCATGAATTTTCTCATGGTATTGTGGCAAGGGCACACAATATTGAAGTAAAGAATACAGGAATCGTCTTTCTTGGCCCGATCATCGGCGCTTTTGTCGAGCCCAATGAGCAAAAGATGGGTAAAGAACAGGATATCGTTCAGCATTCTGTCTTAGCGGCAGGATCATTTTCTAATATTCTCTTAGCTCTGGTTGCTTTAGTGTTGCTGAATCTGGTGTTTAGTCCTCTGCAGCAGAGCATGGTTGAGCCGACCGGATTTACGTTTGACAGCTATGTAGAAGGTCCATATCCTTTCTCTCAACAAAGGATAGAGCCGGGAACTCTTATTACAGGAATCAATGGACAACAAACAACAGATTTCGCGGTATTTAATGAAGAATTTTCCTGCTTAAGTCCGGGGGATGTGGTGGGGATTACAACGGAAAATAAAGAGTATTCTTTGACATTAGCAGTTTCTCCAGATGATTCTCAAAAACCATTTATGGGCATCAAAGACATTCATAATGAGTTTGTTGTGAAGGAGAAATTCTCCTCTGGAGTATGGGGGGTTATATACATGATTGTTGCCTGGCTTGCGGGATTCTTACGCTGGCTGTTCTTATTAAGTTTTGGCATAGGCTTGTTTAACTTGTTGCCCTTGCCGATAGTTGACGGCGGGAGAATGGTGCAAGTGTTCTTGCATAAGAAGAAAGGCTTGTTGCAGGGGGAGAAGAGGTACCGACAGATCAGCTTATTCTTCTTATTAGTGCTGCTGCTGAACTTGTTTTATCCATTGTTGGCCAAGCTGCTGTAAGAGATGATATATTCTAAAAGAGAGACCATTATAAACACCTTCTCATCCAGCCTATAATCACGAGAGATATTTTTTAAGAAAGACAACCAGGCTATACTTCTTCTCCATAAAGAGAATGTTTGGGATGGAGATCTTCCATTTTTCTACCACATAATCAAGTACAGTATTCAATAGAAGATATGATCCAGCTATGCCTAGGGCAAAGAGAATCCGCTCATATGCTACAACTGGAATCAAGCTAACCCATTGCCCGGCAGTCATGGGAATAGTCCATATCCATATCGCTCCACCAACAGCATGGGCAGTAAATGTTGCTCCTAAACTTCTAAAGAGCAGCTTTCCCGGGGCATGGTTTGGCAGGAGTATGCCTAAAATAGGAATAAGCCAGAATAAAGGGAAAAACCAAACTGTTCTTCCTATAGGATGGATGAGAAAGATAGTAATACACAACAAAGGGATGATGATACTCATTGACTTTTTCTTTGTGCCAAAATAGTATGCCGCAAAGAGCATGGGTAAGAAGCGCAAGATATTGATGAATGTCCATTCTTTTCCAATGATGAGGTGATCAGCTATCTGAGAGAAGGCAACGGTGATTATTCCTACAATCGGTCCTAACAAAGCTCCGGCAGTTGGGCCAAAGAACTGAAACAAGGTAAAAAACTGGTTTTCTGCTCCAACTAAAGGGGAAAAATTAATGTTCTTGCCGATTAGGACTAAGATAACAAAGAGGATGAAAAATAAGACTCTCTTTGCTGAGAAAAAGGATGTAATTGCCATAATTCTGCTAGGAGAATGGGAGATTTAAATAGATTTTGCAACTGGAGGCTATATCCTAAATGTGGTTAGCCTTTACAAGCTATTATCTCTTTTTCTCTGCAACTACTACAGGCTTCGGCAATCCTTTCGCCTTATGGAGATGTCTCATCGACAAGATAAGGATGACAATCACTTCAATAAGGATTATGACCACAATAACAAGAATAGCTAAGACCAGCTCCACCAAAGGAATATCAACCCCAAAGACAAACATGCTTCGTCACCTCATTTTTAAGGAAAGATCTATCCGTAATTCTTTCCCCCTATTTAATTCTTTTTACAATCTACGGCCAGAGGAAGAAGAGCTTTACTTGTTCTTCTTCAATTTGCCAAGCTCTCCCTCAATTCTTGAGAGCTCTTCTTGGAAAGGATCTGGCTTTTCTGCTTTCTTTTCCTGTTTCTTTTCCACTATTTTCTCTTTCCCTTTCTGCTTAGTCGGAGGAGCTTCCAGTTTTTTCTTTGCTGAGGATAGCTTTTCTGGTAGAGAAGCTGCTGTAACCATCTCCGCTGGCGGCAAGCGCTTGGAAAGGGAGATGATCTTCTGAGGAAAAAACTCTTCCCGATAAAGCTCTCCTTCAATCTTTGATAATTCTTCCTGTAAAGGATCAACCTTCTTGATCTTCTTCTTGTCCGCTACCTTTTCCTTCCCTTTCTGCTTAGTAGGAGGAGCTTCCAGTTTTTTCTTTGCTGAGGATAGCTTTTCTGGTGGAGAAGCTGCTGTAACCATCTCCGCTGGCAGCCGGCTTTCTGAAAGAGGGATGATCCTCTGGGGAATGAGCTCTTCATGATGAAGCTCTCCCAGTTTCTGCTGAATGGATTGTAATTCGTCAAGCAGCGGATCAACTGTCTCTACTTGTTTATGCTTCTCTGATCTGGCTATCCTTGGCATGACCTTTTCCGGAGCGGACGATGGAACGATAACCTCTTCGGGAAGAACATCATCTGGCTTTGGCGCAGGAGGCAGAGGCAGTTTTTTGTCGAAGAGATGCAGCGCTTTATCTTTAATAATCTCTTCTTCATGGACAACCTTTTCCATCATAAAGCGAACAGCCCGCAATTCGTCATCAAGATTCATTTTCACATCATCTTTCCATCGTTCAAATTTGCTCAAATGCTCTTGTTCTTCTTCTTGTCTCAGCCGTTCTATCTGTACCTTCTCCTTTTCCCGCTGAGCAAGTTCCTTCTGATGAACCTGGACCTTTTCATAATTTGCCTGATAAAGGCTCTTCAATAATGGAACGGAATAGTAGCCCGCTAAGATCAGCAAGGTCAAAGCAGTGAAGCCGATCCAGACCCAGCTGTAATCCGTTATCACGGTAGTGACTGCTCCTATGGACGCCTTTCCCACAACAGCAACGGTATCGGCAGCTGCCTGACCTTTCTGGGAGAGGAGATCAAAGAAGCTAACCACTTCCTTCATCATGGTAGTGGCTGCTCCTACAGATGCTTTTCTGACAACAGCAACCGTATCGGCTGCTGCCTGGCCTTTCTGGGAAAAGAGATCAGCGAAGAAGGTGATGACCTGACCGATGAAGGGATTTTCTACTGAAGGAGTAACCACAGAGGTAGCTGCTCCGGTAATTCCAGTAGTAAAGTCAGTAGTGAAATGATGCTCGGCAACAGTTTTCCCTTCGTGGATGATTCTTGCGGTGATGAATTTTTCACCGGAATACAACATTGGATCATAGATGAATTGCTCTGCCAAGATGACACTTTCTTTTTCGGGGATTTGGTATACTCCAAATTCATCGGTGAAATCAGTGGCATGAGCACTATCAATGGCGAACTCAATGGTGTAATGGTCAAGCTTGTCGGAAGATTTATCTTCTATAGGGATTAAGGCATAAATATTCATCTTATTGTCTTCTGGGTCAATATCAACCGCTGAGCCAAGCAGTGTTGTATAGGAATCCACTTCTTTGCTGGAAAACTCTTCACCATCAACGGTGAATACTATTCTTACGGGGCGGAATGTTGTGGACAGTCCTCGACTGACCTGGAAGACTTTCTCTAGGGTTTCTCCAGGAGCCAGAGTGATCTGCTCGTCATTCAGGATCCTTGGCTGCAGTAGGCTGCAGGAAACTCTTTCTTTTGAAGGAACAATCCCACTGGCGCCAAATTCATCTTTTGAATAGGAAACACCTTTTCCCAGCAAGGAATAGATGTTCTCTTCTTCCAATAGCCTCAAGCATTCGATTTCTGCCCTGATCTGCTCGGCAATCTCTTCTTCCGATAACCCTAAGCCTGAATACTTTTTCTTCAATGTTTCCTCAACTTTCTCTTCTTCTGGAAGAGAGCTGCCCCAGGCGGTCGCTTGTGGCGTCACGGTGACAGATTCTGAGGTAGGGTTGCTTAAGGAGACGGAAACATCTTGAACTTGAACGATAGATTCCACCTGTACGGGCTCTGCTGCGAGAGGCTGGGCTTCTATAGGAGCAACAGGAGCTTCTTCTGCCGGAGGGGCTTCTTCAGCAGGGGGTGCTTCTACTGCTGGCGGAGCAGAAGGATTATCTCCACTGCTGCTGGAAGATGATGAAGGGCTGGAAGCAGATATGGAAATAGTCAAGTTATACCCTGCACTAGCATTGGAATTAAGGCCATCCGTACAGTTAATCCACCATACGTAGCCGCTATTGGACAAAGAAGCATTAGCCGTAAAAGTTGTCGCTGATGCATTCTGCACGGCGCTATTAGTACCATACCTACTGGCATTTTTTGTCACAGATGAATCATTGATCCACAATGTGCAGCTCAACGTCGTATTCAAAGTGTCTACAGCATTAAAGGTGAAATCAGGAGTGGAATCGCTTGTTTCTGTACTAGCATTTGCTGGTGAAGTAAGAGTGATGGATGGAGGAGTGTCTTCCACCGTGCTGAAATTGCTGAACGAGCTAATGTTAGCATATACTAAATCTAGTGTAGAATCAAAAGTCATGTTACAGAGGCTGCTATTGTCACAACGGCGGTTATCTTTCAAGAGCCAAGGGGTGAAAGTGTAGGTAAGGTTGCGAATCTCAATCTGTGCTGGGCCGTCTAAGTCCAAAGCTTGAGTGTCATCCGTCAACCCAACTTTATTCTGTTCGATGAAGATGGTTGATCCTATTTGAAGAGAAATGTTTGCATCCAAATCTCCTAACGTCCAGTTGATGAAGCCGAAGGAGTTATTGTAGATCACCGTATTAGTTGTTGCTCCAGTATGGGCATCAAGAATAGTAAAATCCCTGGTGGAGGTGGTGATATTATTATTGACAAAGGTATTACCATAAGAAGTATCTCTTACCCATATCCCGTATGCAAGGCTTGAACCACGGATATTGATGATGTTTTCTTTAATTCTATTGCTGATGGAGGTATAGAGATGGATCCCAGAACTATCTCCCCCAGAGCCACCTTCTACAGTTATGTTATTGGTCGTAACATTGTTATGCTCCGACTGGAAAAGATCAATGCCATAACAATCATTGTTGCTTCCTGTAGCTCGGCAATGGATAGTATTATTCTCAACAGTGTTATTGTTATCGGTATTGAGGTAGATACCATTATTATTATCCGTTCCATTAGTTAGGATGTAGTTATCTGAAAAGACGTTGCGACCAAGACCTTCGGCAGGAACGGTCTCTATTCCTATATTGCCGCCCTGTGTTCCATTAGTGATAATGGTGTTGTTCTTAACAGTTATTTTGGTAACATCACTAAAAATGTAAATTCCTTCATTTCCGCTAGAACCATAGGTCTTGATAACATTTCCTAAAACAGTAACATTTCCTAAAATTCTTGAACTCCCCTCTAATCTTATACCATAATTACTTCCCGTAGATCCGCTAGTAAAGATAGTATTGTTCTGTACCAACGAATGATTGCCAACACTATCCCCCGCAGAAGTGTCCTGATACACATAGACCCCATAATTGTTATTGGTCCCATTTGTACTGATAGTGTTCCCGATAACCATGGTCAATTCAGAAAGGGAATAGATACCATAATTTCTTGTCCCTCCTCCATTCGTCACAATGGTATTATTTCCCAGCTTGTTATTGACGGAGAATGTACCAATAAAGATGCCATAATTCGATCCTCCTGAACCATTAGTATAGATGGTGTTATTGTCGATCTCTGAGCCATTTGATCTTGATAAGATATACATTCCATAATTCGTCGTTGTTCCGTCAGTAACGATAGTATTATTGCTGATAGTATTGTTTAGTGTCCCATTATCAAGATAGATGCCATAATTTGAAGCGTTGCCGGTTAAGCCTTTTTTGATATAACAATTCTTCACCGTAACATTATCCCAACCACCACTGTTGTTTACCCCATAGCCTGAAGCATCTTGTCCGTAAGTAAGGCTATACCCCGCGCAATCCAGTACTATATTTGAAGCATTGATGGTAAAGCAGGTACTACGGTTAGCAACATTAGCATTCAAAGTGGTATCACTGTTAAGATAACCACAATCACTAGTTGCTTGTGTGGTATAATTGCTAAACGAGCTGATGTTAGCATGCAAGATGCCAGCAGAAGAATCATAGCTGATGTTGCAAGCGCTGCTGTCATCACAGCGCACGCCATCCTTGAAGAGCTGTGGAGTGATGCCATAGCCAAGGTTACGGATTTCAATTTTTGCTGGATTATCTAAGTTTAGGGCTTGAGCGTCATCGATTAGACCTACATTATTTTGACTTAGATAAACATCTGTCCCTATAGTAAGTGTAATATTTGTAGAAAGATTGGTCACAGTCCAATTAATAGAGCCAAATGTATTATTATAGATGAGAGTATTGGTACTCGTTCCATTCCCACGATCCTGGATGGAATATGCTCTTCTCACGGTATAAGTTATGTTATTATTAATAAACTGGTTATTGAACGGAGACTGAGAAGAGCTAGTTTCTAAAGTCAACCAAGGAACATTCGTTGAGGTAAAGGTGATGGTATTATTTTTGATAATAGTATCAGAAAGATTACTATCTAAATATATTCCCTCGGTAGAAGCACCACCCCTCACATTAATAATATTAGAAAGAATACTATTATTCCACCCACCAGAGAGCCAAACAGCAGTAGTAGTTGATCCACCACCTGTAGTTGTAATAAAATTACTATCAATAATAATAGTATCGGAGCAGGCGCTATATATTCCCCGTGCAGTAGACCCTTTTGTT
>Ga0209541_10010350_pt1 | contig 14887 bp, 13 predicted proteins | sample RifCSPlowO2_01_FD_184027 | JGI IMG/M metagenome (GOLD analysis project Ga0209541, IMG submission 184027) | Groundwater microbial communities from Rifle, Colorado - Rifle CSP2_plank lowO2_0.1 (SPAdes) (version 2) | ecosystem: Environmental > Aquatic > Deep subsurface > Groundwater | place... | reverse complement strand
TGCAGAATCTCAGCTTTCTTCTTCTCCCCGCCAGAAAAGCCTTCATTCACGGAACGGCTGCCAAAAGCTGGATCTACCTGCAGCACTTTCATCTTTTCCTGCAGCAGGCGATAGAATTCCACGACGCTGAGCTTCTTTTCCTGCCGCTTTTCCCGGAGAGCATTATACGCCGCGCGCAAGAAATTGCTGAGAGAAACGCCCGCGATTTCTTTCGGATACTGAAAGGAGAGGAACAAGCCTTTCCGGGCGCGTTCATCGGGAGCTGCTTCGGTAATATCTTCGCCGTTTAAGAGAATTTTTCCCTGCGTAACCTCGTATTTGGGATGCCCCATCAGGGCCTGCGCCAAGGTGCTCTTGCCCGAGCCATTGGGCCCCATCAAAGCCTGGACTTTGCCTTCTTCTAGTGTGAGCGTAATCCCTTTTAGGATTTCTTTTCCTTCGACTGCTACGTACAGATTTTTTATTTCAAGTGTCATAATTATTCCTCCAATACTTTTTGCAGCGTTTTCAAAGCCAGCAGGGCGCATTTCATGCGCACCACTCCCACCTGGATGCCCAGCAGCCCTAGCATCTCTTCCGGCTGCACGTTCTTTATTTCCTCGACGGATTTCCCTTTGACATGCTCGCTCAGTAGGGAGGCAGCCGCCATGCTGATGGCACAGCCTTGGCCCTGAAAACTGATATCCGCCAGTTTCTTTTCTTGTGCCTGCTGCCCGTTTATTTTAAGCATTATTTCCATCTCATCTCCGCAGAGCGGGTTCAGCTCTTTGTGGCGGAGCGTGCAGTCTCTTAGCTCTCCAAAATTGCGGGGATTCTTGAAATGGTCGAGAATATGCTCCCGATACAGGTCGTCGGAGAATCTCACTTCTTCCTGCAATCCGGCATTTTTCATTTCCGCTTCTTGATTCTCCTTCATTTTTTCTTTGGTAGCGTTCATTGCCGGAAAACCTCCTGCGCTTTTTTTATGCCGGCTACGAGGACGTCGACATCCTCTTTGGCATTGTACACCGAAAAGCTGGCTCGCACGGTGCCGGGAACGCCCAGCTTGCTGAGCAGAGGCATGGCACAGTGATTTCCCGCGCGAACGGCCAGGCCTTCGCGATCCAGGAGAGCTGCCACGTCATGAGGAGGAATGCCTAGTATCGAAAAAGAGACGACCGCAATTCCTTCTTTTGGCCCGTAGAGGGTGATGCCCGAAATTTTTGCCAATTCCTGGCGCGCATAAGCGATGAGCTCTTTTCCATGCTCTGCTACCTGCGCCATGCCAAGCGCAGAAATATAGTCAATAGCTGCTCCCAGGCCGATGACTCCGGTGATGTTGGGCGTGCCTGCTTCAAATTTCCAAGGCACATCGTTCCACGAGGCTCCAGCAAAAGAAACTTCTTTGATCATATCGCCGCCGAAAAGGAAAGGTTCCATCTGTTCCAGATGTTTTCGTTTTCCGTACAGGGTCCCCACACCGGAAGGGCCGAGCAGCTTATGCCCAGAAAAGAAGAGGAAATCGCAATCCAGCTCTTTCACGTCGACGGGCAGATGCGGAACGCTCTGCGCGCCATCAATGATGCCCAAAGCACCTTGTTTGTGGGCCAAAGCCATAAGCTCTTTCACGGGATTGATGGTTCCTAGCACGTTAGAAACATGCACCGTGCTGAGAATCTTAGTTTTCTTCGTGCAGAGTTCTCGTGCCGCTTTCATATCAAGTGTTCCATCATTCTTCAGCAGGATGTATTTCACAACTAGCTTTTTCTTTTTAGCCAGCTGCTGCCACGGCACGAGATTGCTGTGATGCTCCATTTCCGTCAGCAGAATCTCGTCGCCTTCCTGCAGCTTCTCCCCAAGCGAATGAGCCAGGAGATTGGCCGCTTCCGTCGCGCTCTTCGTGAAGATTATTTCTTCCCGTTGGGCGTTTATGAACTTGGCGACTTTTTCCCGAACCATTTCATACTGCAGCGTGGCTTCCTCCCCCAGTTGGTAAATGCCGCGATGGACATTTGCATACGACGTCTTGTAAAAAGTATCCATGGCCTGCAGCATGGCTTGCGGCTTCTGCGCGGTAGCGGCGCTATCTAAGTATACCAGCCGTTTACCATAGGCTTTTTGCTGGAGAATCGGAAAATCCTCGCGAATCTTGTTGGCGTTTATCATGGTTTTAGGTTATTTTCTTTTTCTCTGCAACTTCTTATTCTGCTCTTTGCCCTTTCTGATCTCTTCGTTTCAGCAGCATTCGGAATTGTTCTTGAATGTGGTTGTCGGGAATTGTTCCGATGGCTTTCTCGAAAAAGCCTTCCACCAGCATGTTTTTTGCTGTTTCTGCAGGAATCCCCCGCGCCGTGAGATAAAAAAGCTGTTCGGGATCCAGCCTTCCGATGGTGGAGCCATGGCTGCATTTGACGTCGTTATTTTTTATTTCCAGGTTGGGAACCATGTCCGCTTCTGCCGCTTCGTGTAAGAGCAGCGCATCTTCCTGCTGGTAGCCATTGCAGCCGGCTGCTCCTTCCGCAACCTGCACCAATCCCCGGAAAATTATTTTTGCGGAATCTTCAGCGGTTGCTTTTGCTAAGATATTCGATGTTGTTCTCGATGCTTTGTGCAGATGTTCGCCGTACACATCAAAGATGCTGTGTTCATCTCCCGAGAAGAGGGCCAGGGTTTTGCCATCTGCTCCTTCCCCCTCTAAAGAGAGGCTGAATTGCTGCTGGCTGATAGTGCCTCCCCGGGTAGCTGTGCACCAGTGCAGCTGCGCATCGCGCTGCAAAGAAGCGTGCTGATAAGTGAAACCATGCGTTTTCTTTCCCCAATCCTGCAGCTGGGCATACAGCACCCGGCTGTTCTCTCCGACGGTGAGGATGAGAGCCTGGCTCCGGAGCTGGGGCTGTTCTGGCTGGCTGCTTTGTGCTGTTTCGATGACCGTCAGCGAGCTGTTTTTTCCGACGAGAATGATGAACTGCTCAATCGCATCCCCAGCAGCGTTTTTTTCGATAAAGAGCGGCGCCGCCGCCTGCAGCTTATCGGGAACGATGACCAGTGCCCCTTGCTGTACAAAAGCAGCGTGGAAAGCTGTCAATTTGTTTTTTTCAGCAGGAAAAGCCGTGAGGGCTTCTTTTACCATATCTTCTTTTTCCTGCAGTGCTTCTCTAAGAGATAGAATTGTGATGTGGGGATCGGCACAATGTACTTTGGCTCCTGGTGTCTCCTGCCCCCTTACTCGTTCAAGGTCAAGATCGCCGAGCGTCGTTCCCACACCCAGGCCATAGCGCAGCTTAGGCAAAGGCAGGGTGCTATAACTAGCATACGCTTTCTGGCGCAGTTCCTGCAGCCAGGAGGGTTCATGTTCCACGATTTCTGGCAAAGCTTTCATGTCTTTCTCTCGGTAAACACCTCAGAACCTCTCCGTTTTTTCTCTCTCTTTTTCTCTTCTCTCGTTCACCCAACCGACCCTTCCATTTCCAGCTCGATGAGCTTGTTCAGCTCGACGGCATATTCCAACGGCAGGCTTCTGACGATGGGCTCGATGAAGCCGGAGACGATCATCTGCATGGCCTGCTCTTGGCTTAATCCTCTGCTCTGTAAGTAAAATATTTCTTCTTCGCCGATCTTACCGACTGTAGCTTCGTGCGCGATATCAACTTCTTTATTCTGGATTTTCATCGTCGGATAGGTGTTGGAAACGGATTGTTCGTCGATAAGCAGGGCATCGCAGCGCACGTTGACTTTGCTGTTCGTAGCTTGCGGCGTAACCTGCACGAATCCCCGATAGCTGGAAATGCCGCCCGCTTTGCTGATGCTCTTGGATTGGATGGTCGAGGAGGTATGGGGAGCGGCGTGAATGACCTTTGTTCCGGTATCCTGATGCTGTCCTGCTCCGGCAAAGGCAATGCCCAAGCTATCCGTCTTGGCGCCTTTGCCGATTAATACGGAGCAAGGATAGAGCATGGTTGTGTGGCTATTATGAACTATCAAACCATTGGCAATAAAATTATGATACTTTTCAACTTCTATATCGTATGTTGGTTTTTGTCCCCTGTATACAATTTTGTTAATCCTGGCAAAGCCAATTTCTTCTGTCGTTTTGCTTTTAAAATTTAACTTTTGTACTCCTTCAAAAGCTCTTCTTGGACGACTTTTTTGTGCAAGATTTTTCTTTCTCGCGCTCTTGAGAGGCAATAGTTTTATTTGTTTTCCAGTCATGAGTATCCTCCAGGAATCTTTCACGTTACAGACACTCCCCAAGATGTTCTGTATTCCTGCCGATCGATGCTTAAAGATCCTTGAAACTCCCAACCCCGTCATTATTGCTAGTCCTTTAACATCCTCGAGGAGTTTTTTATTTACACTCGTTAAAGCAATTTCATTGCGTTGGACGTGTCCATCAGAATCAATATACCCGGCTAGAAATGCTTTTATCTGAGATTCCGGCAAACTAAAAACCCAGGCGGGGATAGCTTTTGTATCAGCATTCCCACCAAATCCTATGGCCGTAAATAGCTCACAAAGGCGTTTTGAATTTATGATAATATACCTCTCTTTTTTCTCGGTGACTTCATAATTAAATAATTGCTTCAGAACCCCGCATAATTTTTCTCTATAATCTTCTGTGTGGTGGGTTGCAATGTTTATTTTATTCTGCTTTGGGGCAATATGCCCGTCGCCAACAAGAAGCCCCATGAGCCACATAAAGTCTTCGTTGGTTGCAGCTGGGTTTGTAATGTCCAGATTATACAGATGAGCGGTATCCATCTCAAATGTACCATATTGGTTCTTGCTTTTCACCAGCTTTCCAACGTTTATCTCTGGCAAAAGGTATGATGCCCCCCCTATCGGCGCTTTTTTTATTATACCAACAACATCATTCACTCTAAGCTCTTCCAAAGGTTTCCATGCGAAATGGAAGAATCCTTTTTTATGGCTGGGCTCATTTTTTTTCCGGATGACCGTTAAAAATGGATGATTAGCTGACGCTTCAATTTCCCTTCCTCCCGCCTCAAGTTTATAGATATCTTTCACTCCGCTGAATATCCTCCCTTTTACTTTTGCTGTACTAATACTATTGCTTTTTTCATCCCAGACATATACCTTATCTCCACTCTTTATTGATTCGATAGGTACCGGCCCCCGCGGATTCGTTAATATTTTAGAATCTCCCGTGAGGCAGCCCATATTGCCATTGACCCATTCCATGATGGCGTTTTCGTGGACGATGGCGCGTTTGGTATTGAGGTTATACACATTCTTGCTCCAGTTTTCGATGGATGTATAGCGCATCTTGGCTCCCGGCAGCACGTGGATTTCCACGCAGCCGGCATGCAGGGAATTCGTTTGGTATTTCGGGCTGGAGCAGCCTTCGATATAATGAAGCTCGGCGTTTTCATCGACAATAATCAGGGTGTGCTCGAACTGCCCGCCTTTCTGCTGGTTCATGCGAAAATAGGCTTGCAAAGGCAGATTCACTTTGACGCCTTTGGGCACATAGATGAACGTGCCGCCACTCCACACCGCGGCATGGAGCATGATAAACTTGTGGTCATTGATGGGGATGCACGATGTCATGAAATATTTCTTGGCAAGCTCCGGATACTGGTGCAGGGCCACATCCATGTTTTCAAAAATAACGCCCTGCGCTTTCAGCTTTTTTTCGATGTTATGGTAGATCACGGAGCTATCATATTGCGCGCCAACGCCGCCCAAAGAAGTTCGTTCGGCTTCGGGAATTCCCAGGCGGTCGAAAGTCTTGCGTATTTCTTCCGGAACTTTTTCCCAGCTATCACTTTCTTTGGCATTGGGGTCAACGAAGAAAGTAATCTTGTCAAAATCCAGCGCGGAAAGGTCCGGCCCCCATTTCGGCACCGCCGTTTTCTGGAAGAGCTCCAATCCTTTGAGGCGCTTCTGCAGCATCCATTCCGGCTCGTTTTTGGTTCTGGAGATAAGGCGGACGACGGCTTCGGTTACTCCCGCCGGGGCCACGTAGCGCGGCGTATGTTCATCCGCATCATCATATACTGTTCTATTGATCTCAAAATCAGTCATCGCCTGGGCTTCTACCATGCGCAGCCTCCTTTGGTGGGGAAGCAGCCCACTGTTTCGGGTATGCAGTGTTCAGGTAAATTGGAGAACTGGCGGTGGATGCTACACAAAGCTTTAGTTTCCCGGATGCGATTGAGGATATGCTGGGTTTCCCGCAGATAGCTTACGGTGTCTTTGATCCTGGCTGCTGCGGTTTTGATGTCTGCTTCAATCTCTGTTGGGAAATGGATGAGATGCCCGCGTTTGGTGCTGGCGTACTGGCTGATAGAAGAGCTGGTGATGCTTAGGGTGCTGGCAATATCTTTCTGCTTCATACCCAGCCCTTTCAGCTCCTGGGCAAAGTATCTGCGCAAAGTAGGGATGATATAGTACGTTTCTATCTCCTGCGGCAGGAGGATTTTCTGCTTATTAACCATAGTTAACTTCGGATGGAGAGATTTTTATAAAGGTTTTGGAGGAGAAATCGTTATTTTCAGAGAAGCGAGGGGTTAACAATCCAAGTTTAAGTCACTTCTTTATAGTAGAAAACTAAGAAATGTTTTTAAATACAAAGACATTTGCGATGGTTCATGAAAGCTCTTCTCGTACGGCGTGATCCCGTTTCTCTCGTGGAGCAGGAAGGCCTAGTTACCATCATAAGAGAGCTTCCCGATTTCTTACGCTGGCAGCCACTTGTCATCCATCCTTTTTATAAAAAGTGGGAGACGATGTGGAAAGATGATCAATTCTGGTTAGAGAGGGAGGAGGATCTTGCTGATAATCTTACTTCTTCTTATAGTAATGTCCCTGGAAAGCCCATCGGTGGGATTCCCGCTCTCTGGAGCGGCCATCGTTCCTGTGTCACCGAAGATGTTCGTACGGGAGAGCTCTTCCGTCTCAAAGGAGTAGCTTTTGGAACGAAGCCGTCTTGGAACGCTAAAGCTCAACGAGTCGAAGGAGGCCAGTTTCTTTGCAACGCCCATTTTGAGCGGATATATTCTGACCGGTTTAATAGGATTCTCCGGGAAGAAGGCATCGAGCCCGTCATGGAATATGTGGGGATGTATACGTTCCCTTCCCGTGTTCAGCGAAAGAAAACAGCCGCGAGCATTATCCGTGTCAAAGGTGATACGCGATTAGACGAGATATTTGATCTAGTAGACTATCTTGGCCGCATCTATATCGGAGAGAACTTTACGCACCCTTTCTGGAAAGAAGCAGCAGCTTTCTCAACTGAAATTGGCCAGGCTGTCGGCACGTTAAAGCACTTATTGGATAAAAATGGGCAGACCTGGAGCGACAACCCCAAGCGGACTAATGCGCACATCGGGAACGTCGTCGTGTATCCCACTGCTACTGGAAACCTCGCTGTAGGCTTAGTGGATTTTGATGCTTCCTGTGATCTGCGTGATAAAACAGCTGTTCAATTGCAGGCCCAACAGCAGGCAGAATATAAGACTATCATCAAGAGCGTATTGCAGGATGGAACGTACCGTCGGACTGGGATGCATTCATTTGATAACCGGAAAGCAGTGCGAACTGTACGCCGGGCTTTTGTATCCGGCTTTATCACCGGCTATGAAACGCCCCGAGAAGGATGTCCTGAAATTTCGCCACTCGGGTTTCTGAACATGAGAAAGCAATTACGGGAAAGTATCAATCCATTTTTTCAGGCGTTTGAGAGTTATCTTGGCTTGGAGTGCCCCCTCAAAGAGTATAACTGGCGTCTATTCCATGCTTTGAAACGAAATAGGAATAGGCTTCAGCGATTGCATCAGAAAGACAAATTGGAAGAAATAATTCTCCGGATAGACCAGCTCATAAAACGCTCCATCGGTTACGGCTTAGATGAACTTATTTTTGATCGGCCCTCTAAGACGTAGCGACGCCGTTTTCTTGTAGTCCCACTTCCCTCTTCCACAATCCTTAAAAACGTTTCCTTATTCTATTAATTCTAATTTTAATAAAAAAAACGGAGGTTTCTCCCATGACCCATCAATTACCAAAATTACCATATGCCTATACCGCTCTTGAGCCATTCATCGACGCCCGAACGATGGAGATTCATTACACGAAGCATCATCAGGCGTATGTGGATAATCTGAATAAAGCGCTGGAGCCGCATGCTGCACTCCAGAGAAAAACCGCCGAAGAGTTGCTGAAAGACCTTTCTGCTATTCCTGAAGAGATCCGGATAGCAGTGCGCAATAATGGTGGCGGGCATGTGAATCATTCTTTCTTCTGGCTGCTGCTGAAGAAAGGTGTTCCGTTCACGGGAAAGGTTGCTGTTGCTATCAAGACTACTTTTGGCAGCTTCGAGCAATTTCAGGACATATTTGCGAAAGCGGCTTTGGGCCGTTTCGGAAGTGGCTGGGCATGGCTGGTGTTAAATAAAGGAAAACTGGAAGTGTCCAGCACTGCCAATCAGGACTCGCCGCTAAGCGAAGGCAAAGTGCCGCTCCTCGGCTTGGATGTATGGGAACATGCATACTATTTGCACTATCAAAACAGAAGGGCTGATTATGTGAAGGCATTCTGGAATATTGTCGACTGGGAGCAAGTTGAGAAGCATTTTGTGCAGTCTCACTAACAGTTTTGCTCCCGTTCAGCTTCTCCGCGCGAAAGCTTATAAACTTCCCCTCCTCCGCGCTCTCCATGGATTCTCTCATCTGGACGGAAAAGTACCGGCCGCAGCGTTTTTCTGAGATAAAAGGGCAGAAAGAGATTGTGGAGAAAGTAGCGGCATTCGTCAGAACCAAAAGCATGCCCCACCTGCTGTTTGCCGGCCCGGCAGGAGTTGGAAAGACGACGTTAGCGTTGGTCATCGCCAAAGAATTGTATGGCGAGCATTGGCAGCAGAATGTGCTGGAATTGAATGCCTCTGACGAGCGGGGTATTGACGTCGTTCGGGTGAAAGTGAAAGATTTTGCCCGAACGAAAGCGATTGGTGATGTTCCTTTTAAAATCGCACTCCTTGACGAAAGTGACGCTTTGACGAGAGAAGCACAGCAAGCGTTGCGCAGAACGATGGAAAGTTATACTAAAACGGCTCGTTTTATCCTCCTAGCGAATTACTCCTCAAAAATACTTGACCCGATCCAGAGCAGATGCGCGATTTTCCGCTTCAAGCCGCTTTCGGAAGAAGAGATCCTCTCGCTTATCGACGATATTGCTCAGAGGGAAGGCTTGACTATTGCAGCAGAAACCAAACGAGCTTTGGCAGATATTGCTGAAGGCGATTGCCGCCGCTTAGAAAATATCCTGCAGAGCTGTGCCGTGCTGCAAAAAGATATTACTCCCGAACTTGTCTACTCCATGGCAGCCGTCGCCAAGCCGCGCGAAGTAAAAGAAGTGCTCCAGCTGGCGGTTTCTGGCAAGTTTCCTGAATCACGCAAGCAGCTGCTCAGCCTCATGCTGAATTATGGCCTTTCCGGCCTGGATATTGTCAAGCAAGTGCAGAAAGAGATCTGGAATTTGGCTCTCGATGACCGGAAGAAGCTGGAGCTCATCGACAAATGCGGCGACGTGGAATTTCACTTGGTGGAAGGCAGTGATGAATATGTGCAGTTAGAAAGTTTCCTGGCGTTTGCGGCGCTGGTGGGGAAGGAGTAATTTATCATAGAACAGAAAGAAAATTCTATTCTACGCTCTCTTTAATCCGTAAAGTCTCCTGAATCAAGTCGCGGTAGCGGTAATCAAAAGTGAGGCCCACCTGTCTAGTAGAAAGTGTTCCCTCCGCCAATGCTGCTTTCAGCTTGCAGACAATTTCTGCTTCGCCATTATCCAGCCGGGCTTCGTTTACTTTTCCGCCGGCTTTGCATTCCCAAGCAGGATCGTCAATGCTGTAGCTCAGTTCATCCCGGATGCCGAATGCTTCTCCCAGCTGAGCGACTTCTCCGCCGCCTACGTTCTTAACTTTGATGCGCAAAGCCATGATGCCTTTGCCGGCAGTGCTCTCTTCCACACTGGTTATGGTCACGGGAGCGCCGGACACAAAGAACGTTTTTGCTTTGTTCACTTCGCAAACTCGCTCATCAGTAATATCTTCTTTCAGGCAAACTTCCGGCAGGATAAGATACGTCTGGTACTTGTATTCCAAGCTGGCAAACCATTCCCTATCAATAGCCCCTGTGACGTCTTGCTCATATTTAGCATCGCTGGCAAAAGATACTGTTTCTTCTCCCCCTAAAAGCACGAGTTCAGAAATCTTGTCGATAACGGCAGCGTTTTGCTTTTCAAAAGAAGGAATGCCACTGAATTCCTCCGGGGATGGCCCCAGAAGCTTGACTTTGACATCTCCGATCTGCAGGCCGTATTCGCCTTTGTTGCGCAGCGTCACTTCCAGCGGGAAAGTTTCCGTGTTAAAAATGGTAAATTTCCCGCCCTCTTCGACGCCAAATGGCTCGAAATCAGCGAGAACACCTTGGGTGCCGCCAATGAAAGCTCCTTGAGAAGGCGCTTGCTGCTGCTGTGCACAGGCTGCCAAGAAAACACTGATCAGGAGAAGTCCAAAGATAGGGGTTTTTCTCATACTTTTCCTCTTTTTCTGATTATGAAATGCAAAGCCAGCATAGTATTTAAACCTTACTCTCAAGCTTTTGCGCTCGCTTCGCTCGGCAAACGCTTGGATCTAAATGCGCTCTAGTGGGGTTTCACTTCGTTCAACCCCACGACCAACATCTTCTTTTCGTTGATAATCGATAAGTGCACTTTCTACTTTTCGATCTAAGCCAGTTCTCCGCTTATTCCGGAGTGCGGATGATTTTCACTTTCTTTGAAATAGATTCTGTGTAACTGTAATCCAAATCCACCAGCAAAGGCGTTTCGTACGCCACCGTGCCGGGAATGTCAAAGCTGCAGATGATTTTTCCCTGCTCGTTCGTCAAGCGGACAAAGCCATCGCGGGGCTTGCAGTCGCCCGGAAGCCCGGTGCTGCCTAAGCGGACACTGTAACGAAGCCGGTCAATATCCGTAAAATCCAAGCTGCCCGAGCCACAGGTTTGCAGGCTGACAAAAGGGCTGAGCACTCTTCCGGATCCAAAATTCTTGATGTTGATTTCGAAGATAGCGCGGCCGCCGACCATGTCCACGCCCACATAGCTCACGCCGACCGGAGCGCCTTGCCCGGAGCCGGTGCTCACATCTTTCGGCGTGCAGGCTTTTTGCTCGGAGGTTATTTGGTAGAATAAGGGATCAATGCAGACGAGCGGCGAGGCCGTCGTCCGATAGGTGTAGCAGGCCACAATGTTCAGCGTCGGATTGTATTCAAAAACATTCGGTGGCAAGGCAATGCCCGCCGAGCGGAATTCCAGCTGGTTGGAGCTGCCTTCGACGTTATAGATGTCTTTGCCTTCCAGAACTCCCAGATTTTCGCCGCAGGATCTTGGCTGGTCAATGCCGCGGATAATGTTCGGATCCGCTCCGGTTATCTGCACGAAGCAATCGCGCTGGTCAAGATCAAAGTTGCCTTTGTTCTTCACTTCCACTAACGCAAGAAATTCATTCTGGTCGTACAGCAAATTGGGTGGATAGTTCTGAACGAGACTAAGCTTTACGCCTTCCGTTCCCGTCTGGACGCGCTGGATGGCTGCTTCCGTGTCCAGGGGCTTATCGCCGGGAGCAGTGCCTTTGCAGGAAATTAGGAAAAGCAGTCCTAAGAGAAGGATGATGCCCAATGCCCTCTTTTTCATCTTGTTTCACTTAAGTCTTATACTTTATATAAGCTTTTTGGTAAACAATATTTATAAAGGAAACGACCGCAAAAGAGCCATGCCTTCACTCAAGGTTATCCATTTCAAAAAGGACTGCATCAGCTGCGGCGCGTGCGCAGCCATCGCTCCCCAATTCTGGGAACTGGAGCCCAGCGGCCTGGCGCATCTCAAAAGCGCAAAAGAAGTGGGCGACCACTGGGAGCTGCCCATCGAAGAAAAAGATAGGACTGCCCATCAGGACGCTGCCGATGTCTGCCCGGTGAATATTATCCATGTGAAGGAGGTTAAAGAGGGGGAGGGAGACGAGAAGGATGCAGAGAACAAAGAGTAACTCAAAGAAGAACGGTGCGGCCGCTAAATCTTTTGGCGTCTTTAAACTCCCTCCATGACACAAATCGCTTTTTTTCTTTTTCTGGGAGAACACAGATGCTCACGTGATTGTTGAAAAAGTAAAGAAACTCTTTTTTGGTAAAGCAGATTTCGGCATTTTTTGCTGCCAACTGCTGGAATTTCCTGCCGCATTCTTGCCGTTGCTTTTTGTTGAAATAACACTTCCGTATACAGTTTGTTCTCTGATACCAGTTGATGAAATACACTATGCTTTTCTTCTGGTGTTTTCCCCGAAGGTTTGCCAAGACACAATTGATTTCGTTATAAGAAATGCTTTCTACATTTATTCTCTCTTTTATCTCTTTCAAGGTATCATTTGGTGTTCTGATATTCGCGAGAATTTTCTTGATTTTATCATAGGGAAGAATGGTCTTTAGTGGCAATTGGTGGTGCTCTACCAGCATTGAAAGATGAGCCCAGATTGTCCCTTCTTTCAAGCCTCTGGCGACGGCAATTTGCTGGGGGGTCATTCCTTTCTTGACGAGCAACAACGTTTTCTGCGTACTGAAATCTTTCTTACTTTCGTCAATCTTCTGATAAAAATTCACGTATTTTTTTGCGGAAATGATCTCGGAGTCGGGTTGTGGCGGAAACCATTGGTTAAATTTTTTGACTAATTGTCTTCTATACTTGTAGGTATTGGCCTGAAATGCATAGGAGAGCCAGCCTTCAAATTTTTCAATGACTTTCTCTCGATCGATTTTCCTTTCTTTGTACTCTCGCCTCATGTTTTCCATCTTTCTCTCAAATTTTCGGATGTTCTTCTTCACCAAGAGCCTATGATGATAAAACACGCAAAAGCCGAGAAAAGTAACCCCTTCGCCCAGTTTCAAGATGTGCGACTTATCCGGATGAAGCCGTAGGTAGAGTTTTTCCCGTAGGAATTGCTCTATTTTTTCTTTGTACTCGGCAAGCACTTCTCGAGAGCGGTGTAAAATAACAAAATCATCCACATAGCGGATGTAATATTTCGCTTTCAGTTGGTGTTTGACAAATTGGTCCAGCTCGTTAAGATACACATTGGCAAAGAATTGAGAGGTTAAATTTCCGAGAGGCATCCCTCTTTCTTTCTCTGTACTGTGATGATTTGCAAGGATGTGCTTGATAAGCCACAGCACTTTCTCATCTTTGATTCTTTTTTCAATAATTTTGATGAGAGCCTGATGATTTACAGTGTCAAAGTAGCTTTTGATGTCCGCTTTGAGAACAAAACAGGTGATGGTGTTGTTCTGGGAGACTTTTCTCTTAAACGCATCAAATCGTTTAACGGCGTTGAGCGTTCCTTTTCCCAGCCGGTTTGCAAAAGAATCACCCACGAACTGCCGGTCAAAAACAGGTTCGATTATATTACACAGCGCATGATGCACCACTCGGTCTCTGAAAGCTGATTTGCTTATCTTCCTCGTTTTGGGATCACGGAGAATGAACGTTTTAAGCGGTTGCGGGTGGTACGTTTGCAGGAGGAGTTCGTTTCGTAATTGCAACAGATTTTCTCGCAGTTTTTGCTCAAATTTGAGGACGTCGGCTTTACCCGTTTTCCCTTTTTGTGCTCTTTTGAAAGCCCGGTGGAGATTGCTTTCAGAGCATAGCTCTTCGTACCGATTCATTAGGACTTTCTTTTTTCGCATCCCCAGAGAGCTCTGGCGCCTGAATTCTTTGAAAAGTTTGTGCTTCTGAAGCTTTACCTTTTTTGAGTAAAATCGACAAAACTACTAAAAAGGGATAAACTAACCAAAAGATTTAAATGGGGGTACTATTCAACAGTAAAAACATAGCCGAACTATAGTAATACTGGAGCAGTTTCATATGGCCGAATTCACCTTAACCAAACAAATCAGCAAGCAGGGCCTGTAGCATATGATCCTCATTCCCGCTTTCCTAAGGGATAAACTCAAACATAAGACTTTAGTAGAAGTCAAAATAAAAATACTGGATGGTGATAATCAAAATGGCAACTAAAAAACCCGAACAAAGAGAATTGAGAAAACTTTTCATCCAGACTCTTTATGACACCCTTGATGGTGTTGTTTCTCCAACCCCTTATCTGGAGATCAAAGATGGAGATACCATTGATGTCCGATTTCTTGATGGAAAAGCCCGGTTGCCCATGCCCAACACTACAGAAGTTACCGTCATGGACATAAATGTCGCCTCTTTATTCTTTGATGATTTTACTGTGCTGTGGGAAGGAGTTACCGGAACAGGAAAAAGCTACGTTTCTGATGCCTTGGGGCAAACAGTATGCGGATTAGATGGTTATTTGAATCTTACTTTAAGCAGTGGCATTTTAGGAACATCGGCAATGGAGCCATTTACCAAAACCGTCATGGACAATGGCGTGCCAAAAACAAGAATTGACAAAGAAAAATGTGAAAAATATGGGATCATTTTTCTTGATGAAATAAATGCTGGAGACTTTAAGGACACGAGCAGAGTAGTTGAAGGAGTAGCTCAGGTAAATGGTGATATAGACTATCTTAGATTACCAATTGGTAATACGGGGAGACATAAGAAAATATCAGTTATGGCTGCAATGAATCCTTCCGACGCATTACATACTCATGCTACGGAATTAACTATCGCCGGAGAGAACAGATTTCTTAAATTCAGATTCCCTAACGGAGTAGCTGAAGCCGGCTCCAGCCAGCTGGAGAAAAAAGTGGCGGGCAATCTTCATGACCATTTCTGGGCGGAATTTTGCCAGAAGACGGGAATGAACGGGGGCTGGAGGGAATTGTATCCCGTTGTGACGGATCCCGAACAGTTTCCCAGCGAACTGGATGGCG
>Ga0209541_10010349_pt1 | contig 14888 bp, 18 predicted proteins | sample RifCSPlowO2_01_FD_184027 | JGI IMG/M metagenome (GOLD analysis project Ga0209541, IMG submission 184027) | Groundwater microbial communities from Rifle, Colorado - Rifle CSP2_plank lowO2_0.1 (SPAdes) (version 2) | ecosystem: Environmental > Aquatic > Deep subsurface > Groundwater | place... | reverse complement strand
TTAACATCTCCGCTTATGTTTACCGCTCCCACCGCGTTTATGGCTCCGTTTACCACTGAGGTGCCAACCGAAAGATTTGAAATGTTCGTAAGACGAAACCCCTGCCCCAAGAAATGATTTCCCAATTCTACCGTGTTTGAGGAGTCGCCCAGTATCGCGCTTCCAAACACAAGCACGGGAAAAAGCGCGCCCCCGATGCCCGCGACTACAACTCCATATATGCCTGCGCGTTTTCGCATGTTTATTTCTTATTCACGATAAGCGACCCTCTTACTTCTCCGACACATGCCTCCTTACAAAAGAAGGTGTACGAGCCATAAGGATTTGCTTGAAATTCTATGGTCGCTTTTTCTCCCTTCGACAGTTTTTTGTATATCCCCATATCCGGAAAGAAGACATCATAATCTTTATCGGAAGCAAGAAAAACGAGCTCCAGAAGGTCTTGCTCATTTACCACAATTGTTGAGGGAACATAAGCGTTTCCCTTCACCGCTATTTCAAATTTCCGAAGAGAGCTTTGTGTTTTTTCGTCTACCTGGAAGGCGAGGGTTGGAATCGCCACATCTTCCGTCTTACTTTTATCGCCCGGCTCGGGAGTTTTTATTTTTTCTGAAATTTTTTCCCGCGTCCCTCCTTCAATTTGTTCCAGTCCATTTTCCACTGTTTTTTGATTTATCTCGCCCTCCTCCTTTCCTTTTTTACCATTCCATGCTGAAACTCCAACAAGCAGAATAAGAATTCCGATTCCTATTCCCGCCCCTATTACTATTTGTTTTGTTGTTTTGTTCTCCATATTTTTTTAATTATATCACGCTTTTTTATTCCACAATCATCGTTCCTGTTTCTCCCTCATCTTTGTGTCCTAGCATATCGCAATGAAAAGCATATTCCCCCGCCTTCTCCGGCGCGTTGAAGGTAATCGCTCTCATTTCTCCCGAGGAAAGCCCTATCGCGACCGCGCGAAGCGATTCGTCATTAAACATAAGAATGTGTCCCGTCTCGTCTTCCGATTTTAGCGCGAGCGTAACAGGAGCTCCTAAAGCGACCTTGAATGAGTTGGGGATAAACTTTTTGCCGTCCGTGTGAAGCAGAATCGCGTCTTCCGGCAGGTCGGATTTTTCTATTGGGTCGGATTGCTTTGGCGCGTCGGGAGAATTTGGACTTGCATTATTTCTCGCCGGTTCGTATTCGCTCGCAAGCACAATTCCCGCATCCGAAACAGAACTTAATCCGGAAAGCTTTCGTTTTTCTTCCCAACTTTCTTTTGAATACGGGGACTGTCTTTTTGATTTGAATATATACTCGTCATTTGAGGCGAGATACATAATCATCGCGCCCGTAATAACTCCCACAATCATCCAGAGCGGCAAATTGTCTTTCTTTTTTCTAGGACTCATAGTGAAGCTTATGGCTTATAGCTTTTGGTAATGTCCCTAACAATACTAAAAGCTTCTTTCCTCAATTACGGAACCTTTGGAATCGGAGTGCTTTAGCAGTGTTCCCCACTTCTTCGCGTCATATCGGGGAGCGATGAGATGGTAGGAGAGCTTATAGCTTTCAGCTTTTAACTTATAACCTTCTGATGGAATCCCATAAAACACTATTTGCTTTTCTTTTGGTTTTAATTCATACCAGACACTTCCCGGAAAATTTGGAGTGAGGCTCACAATGACATCTTCCATATTTTCGCCCTCATCAATGGTTTGCCAGAAGAGCCAGAGGTCGGAACTCTTCTCGGCTTTTTTGAAATCTAAAGAAACTGTCCAAGTATCAGGAAGTCCGACACCCTCCTTCTTTAATAAAACTTTTCCATAATATTCCATCTTTAGCCCTATCGTATCCGAAACGTATGTCGCGTATTTCTGCCCATTGATCACGTAGACGGGGTCAATGGTTTGAGCATCCAGTTTATTTACGCCCGAGATGTTGCCCGTTCCTCCCGCGACTATCGCCAGCGCTTTTACCTCGCAGACTCCATCGGAGGAGCATTGTGTCGCGTCCGCGCTTGTTCCGGAACCAACAGTTGTGTCAACATATGTTTTTGTCGCTGCGTCTGTTCCCACAATCGGATATCCAACCTGCACTGGCTGGGTAAAGCGGGCGCCTCCCACAACATCCAGCTTGTAGGCGGGAGCTGTTGTTCCTATTCCTATGTTACCATCACTATTCACTCTCATTCTTTCGGATAGAGTACCTCCTATCGCGCCTGTTAAGAACTGAATGGAGCCCGTATTGTCATTACTGTTGGCATTTGCCCTCTGAAACCTGATACGGCCAAACTGGGCGCGTCCATATCCAACTCTGTCGGCGGTAAAATCAATATCCGCGTAGGCGGTGGAGTAGGAGCTTGCGAGACCTGTTGCTTCAAATTCAAGATAGGTTTGGCTTCCCGCAATTGTTGCTTCGTGAAGTTTCGCGCTTGGATTTGTTGTTCCCAAGCCGATATTTCCATTTTGGTCAATATGAAGCCTGTTTGCTCCGGCAGTCCAAAGGCTTACGGAATCATTTGAGAGCTGTTCGGCATGAAGCTTGATGCCGGCTCCGATGCTCGCAGCTCCTCCTTCGGAGAGGAAGAGTTCAAGGTTCTCATCATTTGTGCGAAGAGTCGCCTCCTTGCTTCGGTACCAGCCCCCTACGATTCCTCTTTGATACGAGATGAGGTTTGACCACGTGGCGGTACTTCGCAAGTCAAGCCAGTCCGCTCCCGTTCCTCCCGTTATTCCGCTTGTGATAATCTTTCCCTGCACGGAGAGCTTCTCGCTTGGCGAGGCAGTGCCGATGCCTACCTTACCGCCCCCTGTCGCGATTACCACATTAGTCACGGAGTTCGCGTTTATATAAAACGGGGCCGCGGTGCTGTATACCTGATTGTATGAAAGAATCGTCGTTCCAAGCGATCCGCTGTCCTCTACCCGCACATTCGGAGTGGTTCCATAGATGGAAAGTTTTGACGCGGGAGTTTTCGTCCCGATTCCAACACTTCCTTTTACATATAATCCCTCTGTCGGAAGTCCGCCAAGAGTTGATTCTCCAATCGCGAGAGAGGCGGGAAAGGCAAAGTTTCCTCCCCCGCCGGAAGAACCAAAGATATCCGAAGTTACATATCCGGCCTGCATGTTGCCGATAAAGTTCGTACCGCGAACATTTCCATATACCTGTAACTTATCAAGTCCCGCATTCGCGCTTCCTATTACAATGTTTCCGTTTGAATCCACGTGCATTCTTTCCGCGGCCGCGTTCCCATCCCAAAGCGTGAGGCTTCCGTTGTTGCGGGAGGTAAGCACATAAGTTCTTCCGCTCGCGGAAAGATTTTTTAATCCCAGCCCCGGATTATTTGGAGCGGTTGTCATAAAGACTCTCTGAAAGCTTGTTCCATCCGGCATGGTGCCCGCCGGGGTCGGATTGGAATTTGATATGTCGGAATTGAAATCAATGTTCCGGTTGGCGTCCATAAGAAATAAGCCTCCTCCGTTTGGAGGGTTGTATCCTGCGGGCGGGCCTATAAAAGCCGCCTTCGCGCCCTGACCGAATATCAACGACGCGATTCCTATTCCACAAACAAGATATTTTTTCATGTTCGCGTATGTGTTATGGAGCCACAATTAATTTTCCCTTCCCTTTTTCTCCGGACGGGCACTTATCCTTGCACTCAAACCCCAGCACGCCCGCGTCCGCCGCTTTGAAACTCACCATGCTTGTTTCTCCTTTTTTTATAAGTTTGTAGATTCCATTATAGGGAATTGAAAAATCATAATCTCCGTCAACGGCGGTCAGACGAATTTGCACGATATCTCCCTGTTTTACGGCAAGCTGGTTTGGCGCGTATCCGTCCTTGCTCATCATCAGGTCAAATATGCCCAGCTTTGCTCCCGTGTTCTCCTCCCCTCCTTCCGCCGTCGGAGAGACGGGCGATGATTCCGCCGGTTTTGTGAGCTCAACAAATTTCGGCACTTCTTCAACAAAGATTTCTTTTTCTCTTTTTATTTCTTCCGCTGTTTTTTGAAGGGCTTCTTCGCCTCCCCTTTTTTGTTCTTTCAAAGCTTCGCGGTCTTTCTTTGTCATAACTCCCACAACAACAAGAAGCGCGACGATAAGGACGGCTATCACGATTATTACTTTCTGCTGTTTTTGCATATCTATGGTTTATTATAGCAGAAAGTAGAAAGAAGCGTGTGGTTTCGCCGTGAAATTCATAGAAGTATATGGAAATAGACGGCGATTAGTTATTCGGAGCATTTTTCTATGATGATTGGCGAGGGCTCGCGCGCGCCCAAGGTGTACCCCAAACCAAAACTTAAAAGGAGCGGGAGTAAGGAAACGCTCCAGAAGATAAGCCATTTTTTTCGTTCAAATATCCATTTTTTTATGTGGTGATACATGGTTGACATGTGGCTTAATTTTAATATACAATTTGGAAATATTAAATTAGAGATTCACCACTATGGCGCATACCAAAGCAAAAGGCTCTACACGGCTTGGACGAGATTCCGAATCCAAACGCTTGGGCATAAAACGCTCTTCCGGCGAGAAGGTTGGAATTGGAGAAATTCTTATCCGTCAGCGGGGTACCCGATATTATCCCGGAAAGCATGTGAAGCGCGGGTCGGATGACACGCTCTACGCTCTTAAAGAAGGAACTGTCTCTTTCACCAACAGAAAGCGAACTCGGTTTGACGGGTCTAAACGAACGGTGAAGGTGATTCACGTAACGCAAGCATAAAAACGACCTTTCTGGTCGTTTTTATGTTGCTTATATTATTTGTTCGCGTTCACTTCTACATTCAAGCGTGCCCGCACTCCTCCGCCCAAGTCTACTTCCACCTCATGCCTCCCCAGTGTTTTTAGCGGTTTTTCAAGCTTTATATGAATGCTTGAGAAGCCTTTTTTATTCAAACTTTCTTCAATCTCATGTCTGCTTACCGAGCCGAACGGCTCGCCTTTTTCTCCCGTACGCAATGTATATTCCAGTGTTGTTTTTTCCAGTCTTCCCTTTTCTTCCGTCCGCTCTTCAAACAACTTTTTTCTTTCCTCCTCCTCTCTCCTTTTTTGTTCCATCACCTCCGCGACCGATTGGTTTGTCGCCTGCGTTACAAGGCCTTGCTTCAATAGAAAGTTTCGCGCGTAGCCATCTGGAACATTTTTAATCTCATTTTTTTTGCCTAGATTTTTTACATCTTTCAGAAGAATTACTCTCATATTAGAAGACCATCAAAACTACAAATTATCCGAATCCACAAACTACTATAAATCCGCGAGCTATTTACTCCAACATGATGGTTGGTAGGGCTTTTTCTTTTGAAACTAACGGAGCGAGAACCTCAAGAGCTTTTTTCAGCTGTACGTCTTCCTTTTTCTTTTCGTCTTTTTTACTTTCCTCCTTTTCTTCCAAAGGTTTTATTTTTACGTCCGGTTCCAATCCCACATGGTCAATGGAGCCTCCAAGAGGAGTTAGCCATTCGGCAATGGATATTTTTAGAGTTGACCCATCCCGCAGTTTCTCCAACTCTTGAACCGACCCCTTCCCGAATGTTTTTTCGCCAATAAGTTTCGCTCCGCGATTGTCCCGAAGCGCTCCCGCTAAAATTTCCGACGCGGAAGCAGAGCCTTCGTTTACCAATACCACAACGGGGATGTCCTTTAGGGCTCCGTTCCCTCTCGCTATCAACTGCTCCGTTTTTCCCGACCGGAATTTTTCTTTCGTTACAACCTCTCCTTTTTTCATGAACCAGCCCGCGATATCTATCGCGACATCAAGATAGCCACCCGAATTGTTCCGAAGGTCAAGAACAACTCCGTTTGTTCCCTGCAGGAGCGCGGAGAATGCCGCTTTGTAAAAGAGGTTTGTCGCGTTCCCATTGAAGGTGTGAAGCTGAATATAGGCGATGTTTTTATCTTCGCTTCCCGGAAGAGAAATCATTTCCAAATCAAGCGTCGGCAAATTAATAATCGCCCGCGTAATCTTAAATTCCTTCGCGTCATTCCATCCTTCGCGGAAGATAAGGAGGCGCACCGTGGTTCCAATCTCGCCCCGGATATTTTTTACCGCTTCTTCTACCGTGATGTCCTGGGTGGTTTTGTCGTCAATTTTCAGAATTTTATCTCCCGCTTTCAGGCCCAACGCTTCCGCCGGATTTCCCTTGAGTGGCGAGATGATAAGAAGTTGTTTGTCGCGAATGCCGATTTCCGCGCCAATCCCGCCGAAATTTCCCCGTATGTCTTCTTCAAATTTTTTCGCGTCATCCGGCCTGAAAAAGGTGGTGTAGGGGTCGCCGACGGAAGCAATCGCTCCCTCTACCGCGCCGTACAAGAAGTCTTCTTCTTTTACCTTATCAATGTGAACGTATTTTTCCTTCGCGATACTAATTGCTTCCTTAAGAAGCGTAAAATCCAAAGGCGTTGAGGAGGTCGTGAGAGCGGTATATGCTTTTTCTTCTTTGGGCGCGTACAAACTACCAAACCTCACTCCACCCAAAAACACCCCGCCAATAACGATGAGTCCCCCAAAAATTATCCACTTTTGTTTCATAAGCGTGTTGACTATGTTTTTTTCTTTCATAATGCTAATTAAATCAGAATTTTATTCGCTTTGCAAAATGAGAGACTGGAGACTTGCCCGCTATACCGCTAGAATGGATAGATATGTTCCCTTATATATGAAGAAAGCAACGGACGACGGGTATCTTCTCCTTCTGAAGACTCGAAAAAGCAAGAGCCGAATTTACAAGTCCTTTCAGCTTACCGGGCTTGAAATCGCCGAGCTTTTGAACGACGATATTCATAAATCTCTTTACATTAAGCTCGCGAAAGAGCATAATCCGCAGGCTCTTTTACGGCTCGCGAAAGATGTCGCCTCCCGCCGAAGAGTGAAAAATAAGGGAGGGTATTTTATGAAACTCTTCCATAAGGACATGCAAAAAAAAGAGTTTCATAAAATTTCTAATTCCTAATTACTAATAGAAATTAATTTATGCAAATACTAACAATAGATAATAAAAAAAGTGAGAAGCACCTTCGTATGAGGGTTGCTTCCACAAACCTTTCAGCGGAAAAACCTTCGGAGCTTCGGAAGCTTGTTTCGGATATGCGAAAGGCGATGCGGGAGGCGCGGGGCGTCGGGCTTAGCGCGAATCAGGTAGGCGTTCAGAAGCGTCTTTTTATCGCTCAAGTCCCGCAGAAAGACGGAAAGCGCACATTCTATTCATTTATAAACCCCGTTATTAAGAAAACCTCAAAAGAAACCGTTGTGATGGAAGAGGGCTGTTTGAGCATTCCCGGAGTGTACGGCGATGTGGAGCGTTTTTACTCTCTTACGCTTGAGGGGTATACCGTGTACGGAAAAAAAACAAAGATAAGAGCGTTTGGGCTTCTCGCGCACGTTTTTCAGCACGAGATAGACCATTTGGACGGGGTACTCTTCATAGATAAAGCTACCAATCTTCATCAAGTGAAATTTGATGAAGGAGTTTCTAATTCCTAAAAGCTTAATCTCTAATATCTAAACCCTAATCTCTAAACAAATCCAAAACTCAAATCTCAAAACAAAAAAAACGTCTTTGAATTTTGTCCGTCAGCTGACGGATTGATATTGTTTAGAGATTAGAGCTTGGAAATTAGAGATTTTAAAAATATATGAAATATATTTTCTTCGGTACTCCCGAATTTGCTTCCATTATTTTAGAAAAACTTATTATAGCCGATATGCCGCCCGCGCTCGTGGTTACGAACCCTGATAGGCCCGCGGGGCGAAATAAGACTCTTACCCCACCTCCAGTGAAAGTCGTTGCGGAGCGAGAAGGTCTTCAAGTGTTGCAACCAGAGATACTGAACACCAAAAACTCCGCTTTTGGCGGAGCTTTGGCGGAATTTCAGGATGGTCCGAAGAAACCGGGATTGTCACTTGAGCAAAGTATAACAAACCAAATAAAAAAGTCAACGCTTGTGGATAACTATAAGAGTCGTGGACCCGCGGAGAATCGAACCCCGGAAACCCAGGTGACAATCCCAGTTTCGGACCATCCCGGGCCCACGACAGGTTTATTATATCAAGATTGGGATTTTTTTCTGGTTGTCGCGTACGGAAAGATTATTCCAAAAAATGTACTAGACATTCCCCGACTTGGCACGCTAAATGTCCACCCTTCCCTTCTTCCGAGACATCGCGGGCCGACGCCGATTCAGACGGCGATATTGAACGGAGACGAGATAACAGGAGTTTCCATTATTCTTTTGGATGAGGAGGTGGATCATGGTCCAATTCTCGCGCAAAAACAGTTGAAAGTTGAAAGTTTAAAGTTGAAAGCTTTGGAACGAACGCTCGCTAATTTGGGGGTGAAGATGCTTGTTGAGATATTGCCGAAATTTATGGAGGGAGAACTTACGCCCGTCGCGCAGGAACACGCGAAGGCGACATTTACAAAAAAATTCACGACGGATGATGCTTTTGTTTCGTGCGAACATCTTATTTCCGCCCTCTCCGGCGATAAAGATAAGGCGCTTCATATAGATAGGATGATTCGCGCCTTGAATCCCGAGCCGGGAGTTTGGACAAGAACAACAGATGTACAGATTTTGGATTTCCCCAAAAATAAGAGAATAAAACTTTTGGAGAGCGGGGTGCGAGAGGGCAGGCTCAAGCTTCGTGGTATTCAGGTGGAGGGAAGAAAACCTAGAGAATTACTAATTTCTAATGGCTAATTACTAATCAAATATGAAGTATCAATGTCCATTAGATATTAGTTATTAGAAATTTTCTTGCTGTACTCCAAAACAATCTGCTGTTTGTCTTTGAAGGCAAGACCTTCCGCCTCTTCTTTTTTCATTTCTTTTCCGTCAATAATAATTTTTACCGTGTATCCTTCTCTATCAATCGATTTTCCCCATACGGCAAAGAATTGTCCGATGGCAAATTCCTTATCCGCGCGCGCCGATTCAACGTGAATCTCTCCCGTTTCGTTGTGCGTGTGAAGCTCTCCCGTGCAGGAGGGAGTGATTCCTATGTTTTTCGGCACCGCTTCTTCTTCGCTGTCAATAATAATTGAAAGATGAGGATGAATGTGCTGAAGAAGCTTGGTTTCCTCGGCAACACAACGAATATCCGCCTCTTTCCAATTTTTTACGATACCTCTTTCCGGGCTAGTTAGGCGCGGAATTATAAAGAGAGCCCCGAGTACGATTACGACTCCGACGATGATGAAGATGTTTGTTATTTTTTTATTTTTTTGCATGAGTACATGCTATACGATTTTTTCCGAGGTGTCCAAAAGCCAAAACTGGCTTTCTTGCAAGCCAGTTTTAAAAAACTGATTTTGTTTCACTGCTTCTCTAATATTACGGTTTTTTTTCTTATCTGAATAGATTTCGCGTTCAGGCTTCCGTCAGCATTCGCTTCTCCTGTTACAATTATTTCTTCTCCGACTATTAAGTCTTCCGATAGTCCTTTTACCGATTTCACAACCTCTGTCGTTGGAGAGAAAAATATAATTTTTGAGCCCCCATTTGAAAGCTTTACGGTAACGCTCTTGTCATCTTTTAAGATAACTTCTCCGGAAGTTACTCCTCCTGTTCTGCCCGCGCCACCCATTCTACCAGCTCCTCCACCTGCAAATTGTTCCATGCGCGCTTGACGTTCTTCCGGCGAAAGATTTGCAAACGTTCCCGCGCCTCGTCCCTTTGTAACACTCCTTCCCTTTCCATATATTATCCCTCCGTAAAATGCTCCTCCCGCAATTACGATTACTATCATCATCGGAATTATTTTTTTCATGCTTTCTTTTGTATTTTTTTATTTTTTTGACCTTTATGCTTTAACGCGTGTATTTCTTATTCATATCTCAATGCTTCAATCGGACTAAGTTTGGACGCTCTCCCTGCCGGATAGTAGCCGAAGACGATTCCAATAGTTGCCGACACGCCAAAGGCGAGAAGAACAGAGGAGAGCGAAACTTTTGTCTGAACGATACCAAGACTCGTTATGCCATACGAAATTCCCCATCCCAAGAGAACGCCGATTACTCCTCCCGCGCACGTAAGCGCGACGGCTTCGGATAAAAATTGAAGATTGATATCCCGTTTTTTCGCGCCGATCGCCTTCCGAAGACCTATCTCTCTTGTCCGCTCGGTTACGGTCGTGAGCATCATATTCATAATGCCGATACCTCCTACTAAAAGCGAAATGCTCGCGATTGAGGCGAGAAATATGGTGAATGTATCTATGATTTGCGTAAGAGCTCCTAAAATATCCGCTTGAGATACGATTGAAAAATCGGGGTTTTCGAAATCAACGCGATGCTTTGCTGAAAGAATAGAAATCGCCTCTTCTTTCACCTGCGTCATAAGGTCTTTATCTCCCACGCTCACCGCGATTGTTGAGAGATAATCAACGCCCGCGAGAATTTTTTGCATCGTTCCCAACGGCACATAAATCGTATCATCGGGGTTCGCGAATCCTCCGCTTCCTTTTGATTCAAGGATGCCTATGACCCTGAAGTTCATTTTGTTGATGCGGATTGTTTTTCCAATTCGATCGGCTTCTCCAAACAAATCTTCCGCGACCGTTGGACCCAACACCGCCACCCGTCCCAAACTTCTTACCTGCGCTTCCGTAAAAAACGATCCTTCTAACAGCGCCATATTTCTTATTGTTTGATATTCTGGCGTGGTGCCGATGACGGTTGAGTTCGTATTATTACCCGAAGAGGCGACGATTTGGAATCTCCGATTCAGTTCCGGCGACACATAGGCAACTCCCTCAATGGAACGCAGGGCTTCCACATCATCATTCTCCAAAGACTGCGCGGAGCCGCGGCCGGAGGAGACGATTCCCCGTCCGGGCTGGATGACTCCGGGCACAATAGTTAAAAGGTTTGAGCCCAAACTTTCTATTGAGGATTGAATAGAATTTTGCGCTCCTTTCCCAATTGAAATCATCGCGATTACGGAGCTTATCCCGATGATGATTCCAAGCATTGTGAGCCCTGTTCTTACCTTATTTGCCGATAAGGCGGAATATGTTTCTTGCAGTATGTCTCCCGCTGTCATATGTTATATTATTTTTTGTTTGTGATGCTTCCTGTCTTCTTCCAATAAACCATCCCGCAAAAAGATGATTCGCTCCGCGTGTTCCGCGACTTCGCGCTCGTGCGTGATAAGAATAATCGTCCTTTTTTCCCTATGCAGTTTTTGGAAGGTTCCTAAAACAATCTCACCGGTTTTGGTGTCCAAGTTTCCGGTTGGCTCGTCCGCCAATATGAGCGTGGGGTTGTTTACTAATGCGCGGGCGATTGCCACGCGCTGAACCTGACCGCCTGAGAGCTGATTTGAGCGGTGAAAGAAGTGCTCCTCGTCCAAGCCCGCCGCTTTCAGCGCTATTTCCGCGCGCTCCTTCCGTTCTTCGGGAGGCACATCCGCGTATACCAGCGGAAGCATCACATTTCTAAGCACAGTCGCGCGAGGCAAAAGATTGAACGACTGAAAGATAAATCCTATGTTGTTTTTTCTTATTTCCGCGAGTTCGTCATCGCTTAACGCGCCCACGTCTTTTCCGTCAAGATAATATGTTCCACTTGTCGGAGTATCCAGCGCCCCCAAGATATGCATCAAAGTTGACTTGCCTGAACCTGACGGGCCCATAATCGCGACAAACTCCCCGTCCTGAATCGTAAAACTTACTCCCCGCAGAGCCTGAAATTCCACATCGCCGGTTTTGTATGTTTTTTGAACATCTTGAATTTCTATCATACATAACAATGTTTATCTTCCAAAACGAACCGCCCCTCCCATATTTCCTCCTCTCTGTCCCCCGCCTTGGGAGCCAAAAAGACTTGGGGTGGTATTTGTCACCTGCTTCGTTTGTGGCTGAATGACGCGGGATATTATCATTTCACCCTCTTCCAGACCGCTTGTGATTTCGGTTGAGATGTCGTTTGAGAGGCCAATTTCCACTTCGCGCCTATCCGGCGGAATAGATGACGGCGTTCCCTGCGCGCTATTATTTTCTTCCTTCTTCGCAAGGGGGCTAGTAAACATTTCAACGTAGGAGGTTTCGCCCTGCGTTTTTATCGCGCTATTCGGCACCAGAAGCACATCTTGTTTTATATCCGTAATAATCGCCGTAGAGACGCTCATTCCCGCCTTTACTCTTTCATCTTCCGCGTCAAAACTTATTTTTATGCCATACGTTACCACTCCCTGCGTTACCGTTCCAACCGTTTCTACCTCAACCACCTTACCCGTAACGCTTAAATCTTCAATCGCGTCAAACGTAAGAGTTGCTTGCGCCCCCGTTTTTACCTTTGCAACGTCAATTTCGTTTAATGAAATTTCTGCTATTTTTTGTTTCGTGATAAACGTGATAATTGAGGTTCCAGTTGTCGCGGAATCTCCCTTTTTCACGCTTAGCTTCGCGACCGTGCCGTCAAAGGGAGCGCGAACGGCAGAATCGGCAAGCTTTTCTTTCGCGTCAAGAAGAGAATTTTCCCGCTGACGGATGGACAGTTTTTGCGATTCAATATCCAGCGCGTCGGGACCCGCCTTCAACTTAGCGAAGGCTTCCTCTTTTTCGGCGATTGTCCGTCCTGCGTTCGCTATGCTTTCTTTCTGATTTTCTATCGTCCGCTTTATTGAAAGGAGGTTTGAAAGATGGGAGGTTGTCTTACTTGTATATGAACTTAATTCCGCAAGGTGCGTTTCGGATGACGCGTGAGGTTTAAGATTCCGTTCGGTCAGTTTTTCTCTATAGAACTGTACGAGATTTGAGGCGCTTTTTATCATTTCCGAAATTTCCCTTGATGTTTCGTAAGCTTCTATAACCAGCGTTTCTATTGTTTCTTTGTCGGAGAGTCGGCTTGCCGTTTTGTAGTCCGCAAAACTTTTATCGTACAGCTCCTTCGCTTTTTTATAGGCTTCTTTGGTGTTTTCTCCATACTGCTTCGCTTTTTCATCGTATGTTTTCGCCGAATCTATGTAGTAATCAATGTTTGACTGCCCTCCCCCTCCGATTGCGCTTCCAAACATGGAAGACTGAAAGCCCGACATGATATCCGGAAGGTCAAGAAAGGCGTTTGTCACCGCGCTAAAGCCATCCTCATACGCTTTTTCCAGGTCGTCTTCCGCTTTTCTTTTTGATTCCTTCGCCTGTAGGAGAGAATTTTCCGCCTGCAGTATGGAGAGCTGGTCGGCGGGTTGTATTAGTTTTTCCAGAGAGAGTTTCGCCGATTCCATATTTGCCTCCGCGTCCCGTACTCCCTTTTGAGCGTCTCTCGCGTCCAACCGCACGAGGACTGTCCCTGCTTTTACTTCATCACCGCTTTTTATGTTTACGGCCACAACATCACCCGATGTTTTTGGTTTTATTTCCACCTGATTTGAGGCGGATACCTGCCCGCTCCCCGTAACCGATGTGACAAGCGTTCCCCTTTCAACCGCGGAGAGCACATAGCGCGTTTCAATATTACGATTTGCTATACTTTTACCAATTTGCGCGGTTATGAAGCCGAGAATCACCAAGATTAATAGGCTTGTAAACTTGTGCCTTACGCAGAATTTTTTTATTTTCTGTATGAATTTCCTAGAAAATATTTTTTTCATGTTGTCTTGTCTTTCCTTATTTATTCACTTTATACCCCTTATGCGTCTCCAGCCTTCCCCCGACAGAATAAACCCAAAGCGTGGGCTATTCAAGCGGAGAGGCGTTTCTCAACTGGTTTTCCTTAATTTTATTAGGCTTAGTTTCTTCTCTCTGCGCCAGCTTTTGATTTCAGCCTCACGCTTTAACGCCTCACTTCTGGTTTGGTATTCTTCGGTGTATATAATTTTCTTGACCGCGCGGGAGCGGGTATAGTTTCCGCCTTTTTTGTTTTTATGTTCTTCAAATCTTCGCTCTACGTTATTCGTGATGCCCGTGTAGATGCTGTTGTCGCCGCACTGGAGGAGGTAGATGTGATACATGGGGGGACTTGAACTTATGCTTTTTTATTCCACGAATGATTTTGATCAACTGCAGGCCATTTAACCTGATTTTTTTCGGTAAGTATTTTTCCACACGACTGACAAGCAATTTCATTCCCCAGACCCCAATCATATCCCCCACGATCTCCCACTGAACCAGAACATCCGCAAAAAAACATATTACATTGCTTTTGTTCTTCGCCATCTTTTTTCCAATAACCACACCATTTGCACATTGCATAGGCCTCTGAAAAGGCATTTTGATGATATTGATCATTGAAATCTCTATCACTTTTACATTTTGGACAGATTTTCATAACGGAAATTTATTCAGAAATTTTCATTAATCCCAACGAGTTAAGTCGATTTACTGCTAATGCAAACACCTTATCATCGCTCAATACATGAGCCCGGAAATTATTGTAGGCAGATTCAAGATCATCAACAAATTTTTGCCGATTGATCCATATTCTATCTCCCTCTGGTTGAAGGTGGAGATTTGCGCTGTAATCATTGCTGTCCAATAAATATCTTCCATAATGTTCTACATAGTTGTGAACCAAGCCACACCTGAGACTTAAATACAAATCATCTTCGTTGTATCGGGGCAGATACTCTTTGACAAAGTTTTTGTAACGTTCGCCAGATTTTCTATCTTTTAGTATACTTTTTGTTACTCCGTAACGAAAACTTGCCATTGCATCAATAAAACAAGACCCTAAAATGAACGTGCCGACATCAGCATGATATGATTTTTTAATGTCGGTAAGGGCGCCCAAGGAGCCATGTCCGTCAACTTTGCCATTCACATCCACGCGTCCTCGTAGCCATCTATCAAGTTGTTCAACTAATTTTTCTTTTGTCATATTTTTTATATTTGACGCTCTCTGGTTGGAGACATAATTGATGTGACTTAGAAAATCTTAGTAATTTCACAATCTGTA
>Ga0209541_10010348_pt1 | contig 14890 bp, 14 predicted proteins | sample RifCSPlowO2_01_FD_184027 | JGI IMG/M metagenome (GOLD analysis project Ga0209541, IMG submission 184027) | Groundwater microbial communities from Rifle, Colorado - Rifle CSP2_plank lowO2_0.1 (SPAdes) (version 2) | ecosystem: Environmental > Aquatic > Deep subsurface > Groundwater | place... | reverse complement strand
AGCGCGACTTTTAGCTTTCCTTTTTTCTTTACTGGCATAGATAGAGCATACTAAAATATCAGCCTTAACTCAACTGCGCTTTTTGGACATTGATCTTTTTGCCGAAAAACTTGCTTCCGAGCTTTTGGAACTTCTCTGTCAGGTCAGTAGAATAAAAAGTCCTTTTGCCTTTTTTGCTCAATTTATTTTCTATTTCAGGATGCCTGCCGAGATATTCTCGCAGTTTTTTGGGGACAATTTTCGCTTCAGAAATTATTTTTACTTTTTTGCCTGCGATCTTTTGGATCTTGTCTTCGACTATCCCGTAGTGAGTACAGCCAAGAACCAACGTATCGATATTATTTTTTAAAACAGGATTTAAATAATTTTTTAATATAAGATCCGCATGAGGAAGATCATGCTCTCCTTCTTCAATAAGCGGAACCAAGAGAGGGCATGCTTTTGAAAAGATCTTAAGCTTAGGACTTTTTTTCAAGATCTCATGCGCGAAAGCTTTTGAATGTATCGTGCCTTCGGTCGCGATCACGCCGACTCGGCCGGACCTCGTGGACCCTATGACTGCTTCGACCGCCGGTATGACAACGCCGATGACTCTTTTGCCCGGATATTTTTTCGGTAGATACTCCATCTGTATTTTTCGAAGTGCCTCGGCTGAAGCTGTATTACATGCGAGCACAACAAGCTCAGAGCCTTGCTCAAAAAGGAAATCAACGCCTTGTTTGGTGAAACCGTAAACAACCTCCTTGGAACGCGTACCGTAGGGATTGCGGGCGGTATCGCCGAGGTAGACAAAGTCGTATTCCGGAAGCTCTTTGACAATTCCTCTTAGGATATGAAGCCCCCCGAATCCAGAGTCAAAGACACCGATAGATTTTTTGCCTCCCGTTTTTTTCATGCTGAGCATTATAGCATATATTTTACTCGCTTTTTTATTATGGTAGAGGAGTTAATTGCAACTTGTTTAATAGTTTGATATAATTATACTATGTCTAAAAAGTGGAGCGCTGAAGAAAAAAGCGGGCATTATATTGTGCTTAAAAAATTATACATATCGGAAAACAAAACAATAAAAGAGGTTGGTAAAATTTTAGGGATCAGTCAACAAGCTGTTTTTAAGCGTTTGGAAATGTTAAGCATAAAAACAATAAGAGCAAAGAAATTAAATTACTGCAATCAAAGACATGATATAAAAATCCCAAAGAAAAGATCGGCAGATCTTGCTGAATTTTTTGGAATTATGCTTGGAGACGGCAAACTATCCCCCACCCAAATAATTGTTACTCTGGGAGACAAAGAGAAAAGTTATGTTTTGTATGTTCAAGCAAAAATTAAGAAAATATTTGGAGCCTGTCCTAAAATATCAGTGAGAAAGCTAGGTTATCATGATGTGTATCTTGGTTCAGTAGAACTTTCAAGGTGGTTAAAAGAGGAAGGACTTGTATACAATAAAGTTAAATCTCAAGTCAGCGCCCCGCAGTGGATCTTTGATAAAAAAGAGTATTGCGAGGCTTTTCTTCGAGGCTTTTTTGACACTGATGGGTCTATTTATGCATTGCGATATGGGATACAGATCTCTTTTACGAATATGTCATTGCCCTTGCTTAAATCTTTACAAAAAATGCTTTTTGCTTTAGAATACAGGGCGTCGGTCATAAGCTCGTCAAAGATATACATAACAAAGAAAGAAGATGTTATGCGTTTCTTTAAAGAGATTAGGCCTGCAAACCAAAAACACATAGAAAGGTTCGGGTTATTAACATCAAAATAATACATGCGTCGGTACTCAAGTGGTCAACGAGGGCAGACTGTAAATCTGCCGACTTCGGTCTTCGAAGGTTCGAATCCTTCCCGGCGCACAAGAAAAAGAGTACAGCTTTCGCTGTGCTCTTTTTGCGTCGGAACGAGCAAACTACTTTGCTCGTGAGTAGGATTCGAAGAGCTTTTCGTTATGTACGAGAAACTTTGTTTTGAGTACATCGAAAAGGTGTACTGATCCTGTAAGGATCGAAATTCCTACCCGGTATCTTAAACAAGAACGATTCTTGCTTATTTTGTAATGAGCAAAATTCCTACCCCCCCACTTTTTTTCCTTTTACTGAATTTTAAATGACTTTTTAATTATCCCCTTTTTCTTTAAATACTTTGCACCAAAAACAATAACAGCAAATGCTAAGAAAATAAAAAACCCAAGTTTACTGCTTAACATTTTGAATATTTCAACAACTATAATAATCCCACCAATTACACTTAGAATGGCAAATATTCCCTCCAGTAAAGACTCCTTATTTTTGGGCGCTTTTTCTTTATTTTTGAAAATATTAAACATAAAATAAACTTTCCCTCCTTTAAGCTTCGGAACGTTCCTTATGACTTACTTTTATCGGACTCTTTATTTTACCTACTCGCCCCAAAGTAAGGCCCTTTTTAGCCTCAATCACAAGCTCCTCACCTTTCATGGATACAGCGACAGAATCGCCTTTTTTGAGCCCTTTGGAAATAATAAGACCAGCGACAGGATTGAGTATTTTCGTCTGTATAAGGCGGTTTAGAGGCCTTGCGCCATACTGTGGGTCGTATCCCATTTTCGCCAAGTAATCATAAGAATCGGCAGAAAGCTCGAGGCCAATCTCTTGCGCTAGAAGTCTCTTTCTCACAACTTCAATTCTGATTTTCACGATCTCTTTTATTGCTTCAGGAGAAAGCACATCAAAAACAATTGTTTCATCAAGTCTGTTCAAAAACTCCGGACGAAAATGATCTTTCAGATTTGCCAGTACTTTTTCTTTCGTTTGTGCGTATTCGTCCTTTTTTGTATTCGTCGAAAATCCTATGGATTCCATGCGTTCGATAAATTGCGAGCCGATATTCGAAGTAAGCACTATGACAGTATTTTTAAAATTTACTGCCCTTCCTTTTCCGTCGGTAAGTTTTCCTTCATCAAGCACCTGAAGCAAGATATTGAAAACTTCCGGATGAGCTTTTTCTATTTCATCAAAAAGGATCACGGAGTATGGCCTATGACGCACGGCTTCGGTCAGCTGTCCGGATTCATCATGACCGACGTATCCCGGCGGAGAACCAAGAAGCTTTGAGACGCTGTGTCGCTCCATGTATTCAGACATGTCTACCTTGATGAGGGCAGAGTCATCATTGAACATAAATTGCGCAAGCGCTTTTGTCAGCTCTGTCTTTCCAACTCCTGTCGGACCAAGAAATATAAATGAACCGATAGGCTTGTTTGGATCTGAGATTCCAGCGCGAGAACGGCGGACGACATCGGCAACTTTTGTGATTGCTTCTTCTTGACCGACAACTCTTTTCTTTAGCTCAGCTTCCATTCTCTCAAGTTTTGCGCGTTCTTCTTCAAGCATCTTTACAAGAGGTATGCCAGTCCAACGCGCGACAACTTCAGCAATATCTTCTGCAGTGATCTCTTCTTTCAATATCCTGCGGGATTTTTGAAGTTTTTTGAGTCTACCTAATTTTATCTCAAGATCTTTTTTAAGTGTTGGGATTTTTCCATATCTTATCTCAGCAGCCTTACCTAGGTCTGCACGCATCTCAGCGCCTTCAGCTTCAAGACGAAGAGTTTCGAGGTCTTTTTTAATAGCGCGAATATCAACCAAAATAGCTTTTTCATTTTGCCATTTCATTTCTATTTCTCGAGTCTTTTCTTTCAAGTTTGCAATTTCTTTATCTATAATCTTTAGGCGGTTTTTTATATCTTTATTTTCTTGTGATGATTCTCTTTCTATCTCTGACTTCAATGCTTCTTTTTCAATTTCAAGACGCATTACTTTTCTATGCGCATCTTCAAGTACTGGAGGCTTGTTTTCGAGAGAAATACGAAGAGCAGAAGATGCCTCATCTATCAAGTCTACTGCTTTATCTGGAAGAAATCTATTTGTAATATACCTTGCACTTAAATTTACAGCTGAAATTATCGCATCATCTGTGATTCGCACACCATGATAAAGTTCATATTTTTCTTTCAGTCCACGAAGTATAGCAATAGCATCTTCGACAGAAGGTTCATCGATAAATACAGGCTGAAAACGCCGAGCAAGTGCCGGATCTTTTTCAATATGTTTTTGATATTCTTTCAATGTCGTAGCTCCAATTGCCCGAAGCTCTCCACGAGAAAGTGCTGGTTTTAGCATATTTGAAGCATCGAGCGTACCTTCCGCACCTCCTGCGCCGACAATAGTATGTATTTCATCTATAAAAAGAATTATCTTCCCATCAGCTTTTTCAATTTCTTTCATAATGCCCTTTAGTCTCTCTTCAAATTCTCCGCGATATTTCGTACCTGCAACTAAAGACCCAAGATCAAGCGATACAAGATCTTTATCTTTTAATGATTCTGGAATATCATTTTTTACTATTCTTTGAGCAAGACCCTCTACAACCGCAGTTTTTCCAGTACCAGCCTCACCAATTAAAATAGGATTATTTTTTGTTCTTCGTGAAAGTATTTGCATAATACGCATTATCTCAGTATCGCGACCTATTACAGGGTCAAGCTTATCCTCACGAGCAAGTTTGGTCAAACTTCTTGTATACTTCGTCAGTAAACGCATTTTTTTTGGAGCATTAATATCAGTAATATTTTGATTTTTAAATTCCTCCAAAACTTTTATAATCTGATCGCGATCTATTTTGAAACGATTCAAAATAGCCCTTGCCTCGTTTGGCACATCAAACATTGTAATAAAAAGATGTTCAGTTGAAACAAAATCATCTTTTAGATACGCGGCGACCTTAGTTGAAGATTCTACGACTTGAGCAAGGTCGGGTGTCAGATATATTTGATATGAAGGCGACAAAGTATTTTTTGTTTCAGGTGTTTCCATTGCCTCAAGGACAGAATCGGTCAAAAGTATAGTATCAACTTCCATCTTATCAAGTATGGAAATAATCATACTTTCATCTTGAACCAAAAGAGCGGCAAGTAAATGAATGGTATTTACATGATTCTGCCCACGCTCAATAGCAAGCTCGTGAGCTTTTCTGATTACTTCTTTTGCTTTAGTTGTAAATTGATTAAATGGTGGCATATTTGTTTTTTAAATTTAATGAAATTTTTGATATTATTTTTATATTATATCATTTTTTATAACTAAAGTCAAATTGTTGTAGGTATAGGTTCAGATTCAGGAAAAATCTTAGGTATAGGTATTGTCGGATTGGCAATAAACTTTACAATTTGGTCAGCGCCAACAACATGCTCTCCAGCATCTTCTTTTGGCAACACAATACCAGCAATATTTCCATCAAGATCCGCAACAAGAGCACCTTCTGCGTAAGTTGTCGGCTGTGGATTTAACATGAATACATAAACATCATCTTTTATAGTCACTTTAGAAACTAATATCGCTTTACTAATCGTTTCTGATCCAACGACAACCATTGTTTGCCCAACCTTTCCTGATGAATCTTTTGCAAATTGCATTTTAGGTAAATTTTTAATACGATCATTAGGATCAACAATGGAAAAGATAGAAAAACCTAAAGGTGATTTTCCTATAGCCTTAGCTTCAAATTTTACTGTTTCATCAGGAATCACACCATCAAATGAAACTGTAATACTATATGTCTTATTAGTATCAATAAATTCATAAGTCACAAGAAAATTTCCACCACCAAGTGAGTAAGCATCTGTAATTGACTCAGTAGAATCTTTCGTAGAATAAAGAGTACCGATATTTGAGCGTACTTTTGTCACAGCGTCAACGACAAGATCATCTTCTTTAACTATAACGGTTTGAGTCTTGCCGGGGAGATAACTAGGCACAACTTTTTCAATTGTCTGTTGCACAACGCGATTTATAGTTTGGCTCACTGGTGCAGGGACCTCTTGAAGGAGTGTGACAGTAGCAATACCCGTAGCGATAGAGGTCACAAAGCTCACAAGCAGTGTAAGTAATATTAACTGAGATTTATTTAGGTCTTTTACATCCATATATATCTATTATACCCTGTAGTGAAATTTTTTACAAAATTCTACTACAGAGTTATACCATACCGACAGCGACACTCAAATATTTAATCTAGAAGTCAAACCTCGGACTCCTTTGAGGATTGACTTCCCTGATTTATAAATCAATTTCTCCAGCAAAAACAAATTCTACCGGGCCTTTCAACCAAATATTTTTATATTCTCCATTTGAGGGCTCATCAAAAGATATTTCTATTTCTCCGCCCGGCATTTCAACTATACAGGAGTTGCCGGAAATTAAACCTTTTGAATGAGAAATAACGGCAATGGAACAAGCGCCGGTCCCGCAAGCAAGAGTTTCATCTTCAACTCCGCGTTCATAAGTTCGCGAAGGAAAATGATTTGAATTTGGAATTATTTCAACAAAATTAACATTAACTCCTCTTTCGTTCGCGTCTGTATATCTGATCCTTCTACCTTCATCAAAGACCGGGAAGTCTTTCAAGTTTTCAACATACATCACAGAATGTGGGGTCGAACCACAAAATACAAAATCAAGACCACCACGAATTGTAATGCCTTTCATGTCCTGCATTTTTAGCTTTACTTCGTCTTTTGAAATTATCTCAGCCTCATGTTCTCCGTCTATCGCTAAAAATTTCGTATGACAATTTTTTATAAGTCCAAGATTGTGAGCAAAAGATGATATCACACGCCCACCATTTCCACACATGGATCCGATACTTCCATCATTGTTTATATAAACCATATAAAAATCATAGCTGGACGTTCCTTTTTCAACCAAAAGCATACCATCAGCGCCAATTCCAAATTTGCGGTCGCATATCTTTTTCACTATTTCTGTATTATTTTTATCAAAAAAATTTTCTCTGTTGTCTATAACAACAAAGTCATTTCCTGCCCCATTCCATTTTTCGAAAACAATTTTCATTTTCATAATCTAGAAGTCAAACCTCGGACTCCTTTGAGCCAAGCATGATTCTACTGAATCAGGATTGACTTCAACCCAAGAGAGGTTTGACCTCAATCAATATACCATTTTTTTAATTTATTTAAAATTTTTTTCAGTGATTTAATCACGTGGTCAATATCCTCTTTTTTTGTATCTCTACCAAGAGAAAAACGAATCCCATCAGCTTGGACTTTTGAGCCAGAAGCTTTGCGAAGCACTTCTATTACGTACGACTCTGTAGATTCATCCGTCTCATAATTTTTGCAAGCGCTTTTTGAAGAAACATAAATACCTTTCGCATCAAGCTCTATAACCAAAAGCTCGCTTTCGATACCAGATATCGTGATATTTAAATTGTTTGGCAGGCGATTTATAATAGATCCATTTAACACAGCCTTGCTCCAGTTGTTGAGGTCAAACCTCAACAAGAAATAATCACGAAGGCTGGTTAATCTTTTCACTTCTTTTTCTTTTACTTTTTCAGCAATTTCTAAAGCCTTAGCAAATCCAATAATAGCCGGTACATTTTCTGTTCCCGCCCGCAAGCCAAATTCCTGCCCGCCTCCGCCCATGATCGGCGCAATAGGTGTATTTCTTCTGACATAAAGCCCCCCAATCCCCTTCGGTCCATAAATTTTTGGACCGTTCCAAGTCATAAGATCAACTCCTAGTTTTTCTACATTTATCGGCAAGTAATTCATCGCTTGCGTAGCATCAGTATGGAAAAGAGGATAAACGCTAAGATCAGATCTTTTTGGATTCTTAATGTCTAACCTTTTAAAATGCCGAATCTCTTTTGCAATTTCGCGAATCGACTGGATTGTACCTATTTCATTATTTGCATACATTATTGAGACCAAAACTGTATTTGATTTTAATAATTTTTTTATTTCTTTATGGTCTATGAATCCATCGGCATCCACAGAAACCAAAGAAACTTCGACTCCCTCCTTTTCCAAAATTTTTAATGCTTCAAGAATTGAAGAATGTTCGATGTTTGAAGAAATGATGTGCGGGATAAAGCTTCCTATGTCCGACATAGGCTTCCTATGTCGGACATAGGAAGTGATTCCTAAAACAGCCAAATTATTGCTCTCAGTCCCGCTTCCAGTAAAAATTATTTCGTCTTTATGCGCACCCAAAACATTGGCAATCTTTATTCTCGACTCTTCTACTGCCTTTTTTGCCAAAACTGCCGGGTGGTGCAGACTTCCAGGATTTGCAAAGATCTCAGACTCCGCCTTTCTCATAACGCGGAGAACTCCCCGATCCGTAGGAGCAGAAGAAGCATAATCCATATAAATATTTGTCTGTTTTTTCATACATTCAAATACTAGCAAAAAACCACAAATTAGTATATAATACAAAGTAATATGAACATAAATGCGCTTTTAATCGCTTTTTTTGTTATTTTAGTGATCTTTGCTGTAATGGCTTGGTGGATCATCAAAACTGAAAAAAGGCTAAAAAAATTATTTATCGGAAAAAAAGCTGAAAACCTTGAGGAGGCTATTGTAGCAATTGGGGCTACGACAAGAATGCTAAAAGAAAGGACAGGTGTTCAAAATGCCGTAATAGAAAATTTAAACAATCGTTTAAAAAAATCTATTCAAGGTGTAAATCTTATCAGATTTAATCCATTCAAAGATGCAGGTAGTAATCAAAGTTTTGCTATTGCTATGCTAAACGAAGAAGGCGACGGATTGGTCATGTCTACTTTGTACTCAAGAGAAAGAATGAGTCTTTTTGCAAAACCAATAAAAAATATGTCTTCAGAATTTGAACTTACTAATGAAGAAAAAGAAGCTATAAACAACGCGAGAGTTTCATAAAAAAATGAAAAATGAAAAACAAAAACAAAATATTGTTTTACGGCCTCCCGTCGTTGCCATCATGGGTCATGTAGATCATGGAAAATCCACGCTTCTTGATTATATAAGAAAAACAAATATTGTAGAGGGGGAAGCAGGTGGTATAACTCAACGTATTTCCGCTTATGAAGTAGTACACAAAAATGAAAAAGGAGAAGATATGAAGATTACTTTCCTTGATACTCCGGGGCATGAGGCTTTTTCAAGTATGCGCGAAAGAGGCGCGCAAGTAGCCGACATCGCAATACTGATAGTCTCAGCCGAGGATAGCGTCAAGGCACAGACAATAGAGGCTTACAAGACCATAATAGAAAGTAATACGCCATTTATTGTAGCAATAAATAAAATAGACAAAACGGGGGCTAATATTGAAAAGGTAAAAATGGACCTTGCAGAAAAAGAAATTTACCTTGAGGGGTATGGGGGTAAAGTCCCATGCGCTGAAATTTCCGCGAAGCAAGGCACTGGAGTAGGCGAGCTTTTAAATCTGATACTCTTAGTAGCCGAGATGGAAAATTTTACCGGAGACACATTGGTGCCAGCTGAAGGAATGGTCCTAGAGTCAAATCTAGATCCAAAAAGAGGTATTCAAGCGACTCTTATAATAAAAAATGGAACTTTGGAAAAAGGGATGATTTTAAAAGCAGGAGGTGCAATATGTGGAACTCGAATCATGGAAGATTTTTTAAATAAACAAATAGATAATGCGACTTTTTCTTCTCCAATTAGAATGGTCGGTTTTGATTCTATCCCAAAAGCTGGAGACAATTTTAGATCTTTTAAAAATAAAAAGGAAGCAGAATCTGCAACAATAGAGCAAAAAAAATTTACTAGTAGCGCAAAAATAGAAAGGGGATGTGAAGTCCCTTTGATCATAAAAGCTGATACTTCAGGAGCTTTAGAGGCCCTCGAAAAAGAAGTTAATAAAATTAAAATTGAAAATTGTGGATTCAGGATTGTACAAAAAAGCATAGGCGCAATAAATGAATCAGATCTAAAATCCGCTGAAGCGGTAAGAAACGATGTTGGAAAAGGAACACTAATCATTGGATTTAATGTAAAAATAGACAATCACTCAAAAGATATTTGTGAAAAATATCAGATTATTATAGAAACATCAGATATCATATATAAACTTACTGATTGGCTCAAAGAGCGTCTCGAAGAACGCAGACCAAAAGAAGAAAAAATGGAAGTCTCAGGAAAAGCAAAAATTCTAAGAACTTTTAGTAAAACAAAAGAAAAACAAATAGTCGGAGGAAAAGTAACTGAAGGAAAAATAGTTGCCGATGGGCCAGTACGAATAATGCGCAGAGAATCTGAAATAGGAATAGGTAAAATTATCGGTCTTGAAAAAAATAAGGTAAAATCAAAAGAAGTTGAAGAGGGTTCAGAGTTTGGTATGATGGTTGAAACAAAAATAGATATTGCATCTGGTGATGTCCTTGAATCATTTATAATGGTAAATAAATAATATGAATTCGAGATCAGAAAAAATGGCAAATATTATTAAAGAACTAACTGCTGAATTTTTAGCAAGAGAAGCCACAAGGGCATCACTTATTACTGTCACCTTTTGTCATGTCTCTGATGATATGAAAAATGCAAAAATTGGAATATCTGTATTCCCTGAGACTATGGAGAAAACTGCACTTGAATTTGCAAAAAGAAAAAGCCGAGAACTTCGTGATTTTATAAAAAAGAAGGTGAATACGAAAGTAGTTCCATTCCTTGAAATCATGACAGACATTGGAGAAAAAAATAGGCAAAACATTGACCAATTGCTAAGGGAGAAGTAAGATATGGATATTGCTGGGATGGCGGAATTGGTATACGCGCTAGTCTTAGGAACTAGTGTCGCAAGACTTGGGGGTTCGAGTCCCCCTCCCAGCACCAGGGAAGTAAGCAAACTGCTTTGCTTACGAGGGGGAATCGAAAGGATTTTCCATGTTTTGTTTACAAAACCGGAAAATCACCTGGCTATGTAATAGCCGAGTCCCCCTCCCAGCACAAGCTTTGCCATAAATAGCAAAAAGCCTTATGTTATGTTTAAAACATGGAGTTTTTTGGGGGGTTGTTGGAAAATAGAAACAAAAATTAATTTGACTTTAAATTCGTTGCTTGCTATACTTTCTGTGTGCCTGTGGGCGAAAGCCCCGTTCAGCTAAGGAGTACCTAAGCTGAAGCCAGGCATAACAAAGGACCCGCCAATTGGCGGATTTTTTGTTGTTATTTTTTTATTCATCCTCTATTCCTTCGCTAAAAAGTCTCTGTTGTCCGTTTTTGATCTTTGAATACGGCATGACGCTCCAAAATGTAGTGTGTCCATCACCTACCCTCCTTAGAATAGTTTTGATTTTTATTTTCCTACTCCCGACAATCGCCACCAATCCCCAATATTCAATTTCTTTCATTTTTACCGATCCGTCTCGTATTGACTTTTTGCCAACTGGCGCGAGTATCTTCCGGTATTCTTGTATCGTCCCCGATTTTCGGATTATTTCCAATGCAAGGGGTAGTAAACTGAATTTAAGAGCTTGTTCATTTTTGTTTCTTTCCCGGCGAGCCGAAAATTGTAGGTGATGAAAACCATCCGAATTCAAAATAATATCTGTTTTGAAATATGGGGAGTAAATTTGTGTTTGTTTAAGGTATAGTACCTTTGCTTTTTCTTTGCGTTCGTTAAAATAATCCTGTTCCATGGTTGTATTATTCCAAATTTGTAACTTATTTGCAAACTGAAAAAACTGTTATTTATGAACATTTTCTGCTATAATACATCAAGGAATGACAATTCCTTTAATTCTCTGTTGCTAACCTTTACGGAATAGTATATTTTTAACAATTCGGTAAATACGTAATCACATGCACAATAAAAGAGTTATTAAGGCCTGGTAGCCAAGTAGTAAGGCATTCCTCTGCAAAAGGAATATACGTGGGTGCGATTCCCACCCAGGCCTCCAAAACAAATATGAAAAATTTAATAAACAAATTGAAAAACAAAGATATAGCATTTTTTGTTTTGTTTTTTACAATAACATTTACATTAATTTTTTTAATCAGAATTACTATTCCTGAGATCATATCTAGGGATGACGGATACTTGCATGCAATGCGTTCTTATCTGGGGTGGAACAATGAAGGATACAAACCCCCAGTATACACAAGCTTTAACAATCACCCAGTCGACCCGTATTTTCTATACCATGCAGGGTTTAAACCATTTACTTCAATATATGATAACAAAGACTATAACAAACTTTTTCTTGCCGTAAAAATATATCATAGTATTCTCGTAACTATTTTCCTTCTTTTTTTCTGTATAATAGTTTATTCACTACTTAAAAATAAAATAAAGAGGAAGCGAGACCTTCGCGCCACTTCAGCTTTTTTGACTACTCTTTTTTTCCTTTCTTCCTTCTTTTTTTCGGTACGCCTGCTAATGGAAAGGCCTCAGGTATTTGAGATGATGGCATTTATGCTTATTTCTTATTTAGTAATTTCTAAAAAGACAAAAACTCTATTTATAGTCGCACTAATCTCCCCTTTCTTTTTTTCAGCTACATTTCTTTTATTTATCCCGCCCGGAGTATATCTTATATACAAAATACTCATTGAAAAAAAATGGTATGGATCATTTAAACCAATAGTAATTTGCTGTCTAGGACTCGCAATAGGAATATTACTTCGCCCAAATGTGTTAAATTATTTATATAGTGGATACTGGATGCAATCTGTTTCTCTTTTTGATGCAATTTTTAGAAGTGGAAAAACGGGAGCTCCAGTCGAGCTTTTAGCCTTTACTCCAAGCCTTGAGTTTGCAAAACAGGTATTTTTAATGGAGGTTTGGCTTTTACCAATGCTCCTCGTGATAGACCTATCTTTTATCTGTAAAATTTTTTCTTTTAAAAAAGAATCCTATAATGAAAAATTAGGATTTGCCGCATTTTTAACATTTACCCTATTTACACTTACAATGATTGTCTCAAGGGCGCTGGAAATATTTCTTCCTGTAGCTTTTATTTTTATGATAATGTTTGTTATTTCTTTTTGGGATAAGATAGTGCCCGGATTAGAAGAATTTATAAAAACGAAAAGATCTCTATCGGCAAAACGGCAAGGGTTTTTAAGAATTGTGATTATAATTGGATTTTTAATTTTTTCTTTTAGTCGTATTTATAACTTTCAAAAAAGTTTTAACAAAAATACTCTTCCTTATATCATAGAATATAAAGGAATTTCAGGCTATCTTCAAACTTATGCAAAAGAAAACGATCTCATCCATATAGAAAATTTTGGAAGCTATCCTATGCTTTATTTTCTAAATCCTAAACTTTCCTTTACAGTAGGAATAGATAATGCCGCAACATACGCATATAATCCAAAAATTTTTTGGTATATAACTCATATAAACATTGAAAAAGATAAAACCTGCCCAAAATCTGAGTGTGCAGAATCAGAAAAAGAAGACTCTTTTTTGGTAATGCGCGACAAACTTTCAATAAAATATATATTCATAGATACAAAAATGGGAGTAGGTAAGGCACCGAAAAATTATGGATTAAATGAATATCTTAAAAATGATAAAAGATACAAACTGGTTTTCCAAGACCCAAATTTTGAAAATATGAAAATTTACGAATTACCATAATATGATTGTATTTTAGTTATTTTTTTGCTAAAGTCTAAGTGTGTACGTTTTTAAATGCCCGAGTGGATAAAAATCAAACTGCTTTGATTTTTATCCGAACAAAGTGAGGAGGCCGACACTCGGGCGTCGGTCTTGCTTTGCAAGATAAAAAATATGTAATATATTTTTTAAGATGCCCGAGTGGCGGAACTGGTATACGCGCACGACTTAAAATCGTGTCTCGTAAGGGATGTGGGTTCGATTCCCACCTCGGGCACAATGCAAGAGTAAGATGGGAAAAGATTGTCTTTTATGGTATCTTGAAGAAGTAATATGCGCCCTTAGCTCAGCTGGTAGAGCAGATCCCTCTTAAGGATAAGGTCGAAGGTTCGATCCCTTCAGGGCGCACAATAAAGCAAGCAACTTTTATTTTATGACTTATAAAAAAGATACGATTGTAATAATGCCAGCATACAATGCGGAAAAAACTATTTTATCAACCATTAAAAACCTTCCAGAAATTTATAGTGAAATAATTTTATGCGACGATAAAAGCAATGACAATACTTTTGAGGTAAGCAAAAAATTAGGTTTGACTTCCATAAGGCATGAAAAAAATATAGGGTATGGAGGCAATCAAAAAACTCTTTATAACACCGCATTAGAAAGAAATCCAAAAATAATAGCGATGGTGCATCCAGATAATCAATATGACACATCGTCTGTGCCAAAGATGATTCATCTTATAGAAAACAATTCAGCTGACCTTATCCTTGGCACACGAATGAGATCAGCTCTTAAAAATAAAATGCCTCTTTGGAAATGGATGAGTAATAAACTTCTGACCGCACTACAAAATAAAGTCTTTAATACAAACCTCTCAGAATTTCATTCAGGACTCCGAGTATATAGAGCCAGTATTTTATTAAAAATGCCTTATATTAATTTTTCAGACAATTTCATGTTTGACAGCGAAGTCATAGCTTGGTTTTTAGCAAATGGCTACAAAATAGCCGAAGTTAACTCAAATTGCTATTACAACAACGAAATATCCTCAATATCCTTCCATCAAAGCATCATATATGGTCTAGGAACAATCAAAACTCTTTACAAGTATAAGATGGGCTACTATTCTAATAAATATTAAATTTATCCTTTATTTATTAAAAAATTCTACACAAAAAAAATACAAAATATACAAAAAATAATTAATTGGCTTATTTTTTGTGTGTACACATTTACGCCATAGCGTAAATGTGTACACTGCCACAAAACTAGTAAACCCTTGAACAATATTATTTTATCTTTTTACTTCTCCCACTGTATGATTTTGCAAGTTTAAATGTTTTAAAATTATCTCCTATCTTTATTTCATTTAAATATTTCAAAAATTCTTTGGGCAAAGGAGACGGACCGACCCAAACGCTTTTTTGTATCATAATATAATCAAATTTGATAAGATGCCGTCTGAGCCAATC
>Ga0209541_10010345_pt1 | contig 14899 bp, 10 predicted proteins | sample RifCSPlowO2_01_FD_184027 | JGI IMG/M metagenome (GOLD analysis project Ga0209541, IMG submission 184027) | Groundwater microbial communities from Rifle, Colorado - Rifle CSP2_plank lowO2_0.1 (SPAdes) (version 2) | ecosystem: Environmental > Aquatic > Deep subsurface > Groundwater | place... | reverse complement strand
AAGTACCGGAGCTGTTATACAAAGAGTAGGTAGTTGAACTGGGAGAGGAAGCGGCCAGATAAACCGCTCCCTGCACATCGAGCTTTTGGCTGGGGGCGGTGGTGCCGATGCCGATATTTCCGGCTGAGTCGATGGTAAGCCCCTGAGTTGCACTGCCGCCGGTGATGATCCCGATTTTATCAGCTCCAATTCGATAGATGCCCGAATTGGTATCTGAAGAAAAAATTAAAGCCGGACTGCTGCTGGTACCATCTGGTAATTTTAACTGACCGGAAAGAGTGATGTTTTGGGCGTAAAGACTTCGCCATTGGGCTGCGGTTGAGCCTAGATCGTAAGTCACGTCGGTGGTGGGGGTTAAATTAGACTTGATCGATGACTGCACGTCCAGCGTATCATCGGTTGAGTTACCCAAGGTGGCATCGCCATCAAGAGTTAGATCACCATCTTGATTTATCTGCCCGTGTGTAAGATAAAGTCCGCCGAATCTTTTTTCATTGGTGCCCACACTGCCGTTAAAGTAGGGCGAGTTGGGCATAATATGACCTGATGAATCGGCCAAAATTGAACCATCTCCCAGTTTGAGATTGGTTTGATAGTTACCAAACGAATTTCTCATTATTACCTCTGTTGCGGAAATGTCACCTGCCGCCTCACCCATGACCAAAGAATAAGAGTTACCTGTTTCCGCAAAATTCACGTCGTCAATATATATTGCACCGCTTTTATAGTTGATAACTTGAATAATCGGATACTTGCCCAAAGGCGCATTGCTGATGACAAAACTTAGATGGCACCAGCTTTTGACTGGATTGCAAGACTTTTCTGAAGCTCCGCTTACCCTATTTCCCGTCACGGGAAAATCCTGAAATCGATCTTTTGCGTAGTCATTCCACTGGTTACTGGTCATTAGACCGTAGTTGGGGTCATTGGTTGAGGTCTGGCCAAAAAAACCCAAGCGAAGATAGCTGTCAGCGGAAACGTCTTTTGTTTTTATCCAAACTGACAAAATATATTCACGTCCGTTGACCGTTTGCACAATGGGTTGAGACACGCCTAAATTAAAGTAGCTTGATTTAGGCAGGTCGCCTGATTTACTGAATTTGAGAGCGTTTCCGCCGGAATGGGTGACTTCTTGAGAAACGGTGGTATTGTCTGAGGCGGAATCGCCGATATATCTCCAGACCGTACCGGCTGAACCCAGACTCTGAGCTTCAAGACTAGAATCTGTTAACATATTTTCTGCAGTTGCCGAAAAAATATATCCTTTATCGGCAAGATTAGTTTGCTCTCCTGAGACCACACCGCGCTGTTGAGGTGATATTTTCTGAGGTAGATCTAAGCGAACAATATTTTTGTCTATCCAATTTTGGAGACTCAAGCTCAATTTTCGTCCAAGCTCGGTTTTATTGGCAACGCCAAATATCAGTAAAGCCAAAAATAGCAGATTAATCGCCACCAGAACCGGCTTGGATATAAATTTCTTCGGTGGTGTCTTGACTTTTTGGGTGGAGTTCTCCAGGGAATGTCTCATTTTTGAGATTAACACCTGTTGCTTGCTTACCTTAATGCCTTGTTTTTGGTAATTGTCAATTGCTCTTAACAGATAAAGCGTGTATGTCGGAAGAAAACCTTCGGTATTGGGAGAATTGTCTACTGCTTTCTTTCTTACCATGTGAGGCAAAAGACCGATCTTGATGTAGTAGCGGATCGCGTTTATCGGATCTCCCTTGCCAAGTGAGATGCTCATCTTCCTAGCAGAGGTGATTATCTGGGTCACGGGAAGTAAGTGATTATTTTCTGGCATATTTGAACTTGTTTTCCCGTCACGGGAAAAAGTATTATCTTCATAATAAAGTATTTATTATGAGCGTGTCAAGTGATAAATTGATATATTTAAGGAAGATTAAGAGATAGTTATTATGCAGAAATGGCAGTTAGAGTATATGGGGCTTTATAAAGCCGAAGGTCAGTAGTAAGTAGATAGTAGATAGTAGAAAGTTTTAAGAAGAAAGCAGAGAGTCGGATTGAAAAAAATAAAATTCAAATGACAAAGCTCAAAATTCAATTTAAAAACTCAAAAATCAAATACGAAAAGAGTCTTCGTTTAAAATTTGTGCTTTGAGTTTGATTTGTTATTTGTTATTTGAGTTTTGACTCGCCTCGCTGCGAAGCGGGTTGAAAATTAAAAACTGTAAATTGAAAATTAGTGAAGATGTTACACGTTACAAGTTCTATGTTACAAGAAACTTACGGTCCGCCTTCTTGTACCGCACCTTCAGGTGATGACTCCTTGGGCAGCTCTAACTTTGGCTCAATTGTCTTTGGCGGCGGCGATGGTAGTTGTAAATTTTGCGATTTCTGCTCAATTTGTGGCTGACCCTCAGGTGATGGGGTTGGCGTGGGCAGCATCTTTCTAAACTCGCCTAAATCGCTTTCTGCTTTCTTAAAGTCAGCTTTGGCGGTCTTGGGATCAATCAAGCTGATCACTTTTTCCATTAGAGAGACGGCATTAACATAGTCCTTCTTTTGATATAAAGCCCAGGCCAGATTATAGTAGGCGTTAGACCAGTCGCCTTTAAGCGAGACCGCCTGTTCAAACAACTTTTGCGCTTCATCATAATTTTGGAAAAGATAAAATATCCCGCCCAGCTGCAACCTCAAAGCCGGATTTTGCGGATCAAGTGCTATTGCCTGCTGATAAGCGCTTACGGTCCAACTTTCCGCCCCTTGGGCGACATTGATGATGTCGCGGTAAAGAGAGGCCAGATAAATCCAGTTGCCGGCTTTGGTCGGGTTCAGGCTAACTGCCGCTTTGGCTTCGGCAATTGCCGCTTGAATGGCCTGGGTGATAGTCTGCTTTTCCGGATCGGTCAGCTCTTTTTTTGAGGCTAGATTATTGGCCACAATCATATTGGCCTGAGAAAAATTGATGCGGAAATCTTCATTGTACGGATAAAGATTGATCGCCCGCTGTTCGTTTTCATACAAGCCTTTCAGATTATTCTCAGAAGCTGCTTCCAAAGCTTTTTGAAAATAAATTTCCGAGGCAAAAGTGCGACCGGTCATATAGATTGTGCCAAGTAAGAATAATCCGCCAATTACCATAACGGCAATAAATAACGGCAATATATTGTGAAAATGCACTTCATAAGCGTCGACTTTTTGCTTAAGATAAGCTTCATGACTGATAAAAATCAAGGTGACAAAAAACAAAAACCAACTGATTAATGAGGTGGGAAAGATTAATAATACGACGAGCGCATAGATAAAAAGTAACATATCTCCGTTGACACTGCCCTTGCGAAGGCTAAACGCTTTCCCAACCAGTAATAGAAAACTAATTAATCCCAGTACACCAGTCACTGTTAAGATGTGTAAAATAGCCGAACGTGAAAAAGAAAACGCACTTATCTGCCAATAGTCAGATATGTTATAATTGATGTCTTTTACTCTGCTAAAGATGCTGGCAAAATTATCAATTCCCACGCCAAACAGCGCGGTCAGCGGATTTTTTAATACCTCAACTGCCGCATACCAGGATACATTGATGGGTGGAAAATTAAATTTGGCATTTAACGACATTACTGACTTTGCCACCTGAAAGATCTCCAAAAAAGTAGAAAGGCCAATTACCAGAGCCAAAACAATAAATAGAATCGTCTTGTCCTTTCTTCTTGGGCTGATCTCTACATCAACCGGCTTGGCTTTTCGCAGCTCAACTACGGTTAATAGTAAGATGAATAATTGAAAAACAATAAGCTCAATCTGACTGCCAACCGTATTAAAAAATGCGGTTTTCAAGAATGTAAGATTGGCAGGCAGAGGCATATTTTTCAAAGGATTGATGAGAAAAATAATTGAGGAAAGCGAAACGACAAAACCCGAGGCAATGATTATCAGCGGAAAATAAAACCTGTTTTTATTGGCTGTTGCATAAAAATAATAGGCAAAGTAATAGACTGCAAGCAACGAAAAAAACAGCAATAAGCCAAACTGCGGATTAAATAACGCCTGCATTTTATTGGGCGACATTAAAAGAACGGAAAGTACCAGTGACAGGACAAAAAGGACAAACACCTGAGTAAACGGCTCGCTGATCCAGACAAATTTTTTGGAGATAAAGAAATTGATTAAGGCTAAGACAAAAAGAACGGTTACGCCAAATACGAGATAATAAAACTTTGATATGATCACCGGATCGCGAGTTATTGGCAGGAAAAAAAGAGGCAGGAAAAAAATAAACACTGTAAAAAACACCGACTGAATTTTATTGATGACATAGGAAAATTCTTTCATAGCTAACATCATAACTATATCTTTAACAGATTGTCAACAGAAAAAATACTTTATACTCACCGTAGTTCAATCCCGCCGAAGGCGGGAGAAAACGTACGGAGTGTTATACCGCTGAAAGATTGAGCAATTTTTTGCAATTTCATCTGAAAGCGGTATAACTTCAATTTACAATCAACCAATTAAACCGAACTGATTGATTATCCTTTTTTTCCGATATCACCCGGAAATATGCTTTACATGAACTTTCGGCATTGTCACAATTTTCTTTTTCAACGACCGCCAAGTTTTGGGAATTGGCTGTTGTCGGCGTAAGATAGATGAGAGAGTTGGCAGTAATATTACTATTATAGACAATCACTTGGTCGCTGTTTTGGGGAATGGTACCGATTCCGGCTGTTTCAAGGGCCAGTTTTCTAAATGATCCTGTCCCCTGGTTTGAGATTGAGGCAGTTTCGCCGCCTTGGGTATCAATAAATCTCAGTTTGCCTTCTTCACTAGCCGATCCCACTTTCAAATCAATGTCTTTATTTAGAGCAGAAATGCTGGTTGTTTGAACGCCGCCCTTGGCAATTATTTCGCCGCTGGCGGTGAGCGAACCGTCTTTGGTAATTATGACCGCGCTATCTAAAAAGTTGATCTGAGACAAAGCAGACAGCTTCAGCTCCCAGTCCAGAGATAACAGTTGATTATCCTGCAATATTAAATTACCGGTCGTTAATTGATTGGTCACATTGAGATTATAAGCGCTGAGCTTTGACTGGACATTAAGCTCGTCAATCATGGGAATTGAACTCAATTGATCAGCTTGCAGTTTTTGATAATACTCCACATTAGGAAGCGGCTGACTGGCAAGTTTCTGCAGTTCTTGATTGATCTGTTGAATTGCTTTTAACAGGTCCTTGTTATTTTGCTGTAAATCCGAACGGCTGGAATCCACATAAGAACGCACGGTATCAACTGAATTTTGGATCTTATTAATTGTCTCTGAACGGATCTCCCCGGCATAAAGCTCACCGGAAACCGAAGCGGTGCTACTGGTTAACTGTCCGCTGAAGCTGGCATTGCCTTGAGCGTCAATTGAAGCTACCGGCGCGTCGTCTAGACCTTTAATTATTAACTGGGCGAACTTATTTTGAGCAGTCTGATCGTGATTTTGCTTTTTCAGATCTAGAGTAATGGTGTCAGTTTCTGTTCTAATCTCCTGAGCCGTCAAGGTTCTAGTCTGTATCTTTTCCGTCTCGATAATCGGCGAAGTCAATTTTTCCGTATCAAGAGAGCTAAACCTGGCTCCCAGGCCGGATATTTGTTTGACGGTAATCTGATCGGCTTCAACTACCGCGGCCTGGATATAGCCGGCAATGATTTTTGAAGCAGTCAGCATATTTTGCACCACCACATTGACCGATTCAACCAGTCCTGATTTGACGTCATGCGTTGAGCTGGTCTCAATATCGCCGCTTAGAGCCCAAGCCGGCCGGACAAAGACAATAATCTTACCGCATTTAACCGGTTTACCTTGGGGGTCGGTTTTTTGGCGAAATTCTTCCGGACAAAGAGAGTTGTTAAACTCATCAATTGCTAAAGTGGAAGTATCGGCTAATGACCGGCCAACGATCTCATCGCTGGAATTACTTTTTGCTCCATGCCCGGGTATTTCGCTGGGGCTTAACAAATCCCCAATCTGGATTGTGCCGTTTATATTACTAACGTTGGTAAATATTTGGCCAAGTAGACCAACCACCACTCCGGTATTCTGTTTTTGGGCTAAATTGCCAATAAAACCAGCCGAACGTGAAACTACCCCGATTACCGGATCATGTACTCGGCTTTTATAGTTTTTTTGATCGCGAAAACTGATTATATCCCCATCCTGCACTGCTTCGGCCACCGACAGATACTCGGCAAAATCAGCTCCGTTTGTTTCGTACGCCACCTGGCCATTATTCAACCTTATCTGCCCAACCAGACCGTTATTGGTATTGTGGTCGGTAGTATTTCCGGCAAAAAACTGAATAAAGCGGGAAGTCGTGCCATAGATTGAGGTAGCCAGATTCAATCTTAAGGCGCCGGTCTGACTGTTATCCAAGTCTGAGCTGTTGGTAATTGAGGCCCCGCTTGAATATGGAGCGTTTTTATTGATTGTTAAGCCGAAGTTGGGATCAAGCGTACCAATGCCCAGGCTGCCCGAGATTGAGGCGCTACCAGCCACATCAAGCTTAACTGTGGGCTGATATGTTCCGATTCCTAAATTGCCGGTCGTGATAATTGTGTCTTTATCAGGAGAAATATAGATTGACCCTTCAGAATCAGCGCTGGTTTTTAGGTTAAGAGACTGGCCTTCCAAAGTAAATTCACCCGACTGTGACAAAATGGTTGGTGAGGCCGCTTCGATAAGCAACTGCCCGTTACCATCAATATAGGGAATAGAATTAGTTTTGGTTCCCAAAGTCAGCCCTTTTATCTTGTCCGCTTGCAGGGCATATCCCACTTGGGCAATCTTTTGTCTTGGCTGCATTTCGCTGTCTTCGCCGACTGTGATGGCGAGATATAGGTTTTGAAATCTGAAAAAAATCTCCTCGGGAATGGCTTTCATCTCACAATCAGACCCTAAAAGAAGAGAAAAATCGCCCTTATAGTCTGGGGTGACGGCCTGCTCTCCAAGACATGCCCCCGTATAGACCGGTGCGCCGGCTTTCTCGCTTGAGTAGAGCTTAAAAGTAAGATCGGTTTTATAATCAATCGGATTACCAGACTGATTGGTTAACCTCCCGGCATATCGCAGATAACGGCCATAGCTTGCAGACTGATAAGCTGGTCTTTTTTTTTGAGGGAAAAACAATTCCTTAAATCCAATAAAGAAAAATATTAGCGCAATCAATAACAGAGTGACTAATGCCAGTGATTTGAATGTATTAATATGAACGATGTCAATTATTTTAGGCTTAATAGAGCCTAAAATATTACTATTACTTACTTTTTCGTCCGTATCATTTTTGATTTTCTCCAATTGAGCTTTTATTTTCCGGTAATCTTCTTCTGATAACAGCTTTTTATTCTTCAGCCAGGTCACAAAAATCTCAATTGATGCGATCTTTCCTCTTTTTATAGACCGGGTCAAGGTGCTATTCCTTAATTTTTGGATAATTTGCGAGATGTTTTTTGAAGTAAACATAGATTAATTAACCAATTGTGACTATCCGTCAATAAATTCATTGATATCAGCCAGATGGCTTTGTTTTAGCTTTTCTGTCGTCATTGTGTTTAAAAACAAAGAAAAATCTGCCAGTAATTCGTCTTTATACTTCTGGCTTTTGCAAGATTGAAATAGCAAAGTAAGCTCAGTTAATGCCCCGTCATAAAGCTCTCTTTCCATATGGTTACGCTTTAAACAGTAGTCAAGTACTTTTTTCAGAGAGTAAAAATTTCGTTTTAGGCTTAAAAAGGGTCTTGATTTTGAGAGATAAGTAAAATAACCAATAAAATCTTGTTTTTTAAGAAAAAAATAAAGATTATTATTCTTGTAAAAGTGAGAGCGATTTAAATAAAGTTTTGCTAACCAAGTAAGGAATAAGGATAAGTCAGAAAAATAATTGTTAATTGATGAAGTAGAAAAATTTTCCGCATTTAGAAATTTAGAGTATTCGGCTCTAAATATGGCTTGGTTACATGGTTTTATCATTAAAATAATGATATTAAAAAACATAAGTAGATGTCAAGAGGCATTTAGTATATATTATGATATATTAATTTTTAGTTAAATTTTTTGGTAGCAAATGTGTTTAATTGATATTAATTTATATAATGCAAATGCTATTAAGCTCCACTTAAAGCTGATTTTGATTATTAAAAATATAATAAAATTACATATGCACATTTTCCCGCTAAGAAATAATTGATACTGAAAAATATACATTGGTGATATCAATAATATAGTATTTATTATTTCCTATCGTATGTTTTAGGTCATATTTTTTATATTATATTTTACGTCTGGATGAATACGTTATTACTTTTTACTTTTCAAGTCTATAGACGTTCTAAATCTCTCCGACTTTCTTTTGGCACTTATTGTAAATAAGCGCTATATTTATTATCTGATTGAATATTATCACTTTAGGTAGTTGTCTGATAAAAAGAGATAATAGCTCATCATACACTTTCCGACGGACTTAACTGTAGTGCGTGTAAACTTATTTTGTGTCTGTTACTTTCTTTTTCTGATTTTTTCACATAAAGTATGTCTCACGTTAAAATACATATTGACAAAATCATTATATTTGTTAAATTGTTTATATATGGGTGTCAAAGAAAGACGAACGAAAATATTACTAGGTCTTTTTCTTTTATCTGACGTTAATTTTTCTCCTGTTCAAATTAACCACTTTGCTGAGCAGGCATTTGATATTCGTTTAAATCAAAAAACCAAGTCAACACTTAAGGAAATGATTAAAACTAACCTTATTTCAGAAGAAGAGTCTTCTTCAGCATCTACTGAGACTGCAGATATTAAGCAAAAAACCACTAGGGTGTATCGATTAACAGAAATTGGATACAACGCTTTATCTCTACACTTCCCTTTTTGTCGTTTTTTAAGAAACTCCTGGGATCATAAATGGCGAATACTTTCGTATGAGATCCCGGAAAGCAAAAGAGAGATCCGTGATAGACTAAGAAGAGAAGTGGCCGGCTGGGGTCTTGGACCATGGCATCGGTCTTTCTGGTTGACGCCACACCCCATAATCGAAAACCTAAGAAATTTGGTACACCAAAAAGAGGAAGAACAGTATATTCAAGCCTTTGAGGCAGATCATACTGTTGGAGATCGGGACATTCTCATTGAAAAAGTATGGCAAAAATCGGCGCTCGAAAATAAATATCGCGATGTTTTTAAGTTGTGGCATCAGATTCTCTCATCTGGAGAGGCGAAAGAAAACAAATTTACTAAAGTAGTGGCAGCTTACGTTGATGTTATTCGAAACGATCCGGGACTTCCTAAGGAGCTAATTGGTGATAACTGGATCGGATTTGAAGCTTATTCTATCTATAAAGAAATCCGTACCATTCTTCTTTCTTAAACTCAGAAATAATTACTGAACGTAGATAACCCTTTCTTTTATGTCTTGCATGTTAATCGTGGATTGATTTGACAGCTTTATTGGCGAAAAAAGTACTAACGGTATATTTTTATTGGTTAAAGTCACCGGACTGTTATTAGGAGAAAAAATCACGTTAGTTGATTTATTATCAATGCAAGTTTGGGGCTCTTTATCAGTATCTAGGGTATCAAAGAAAACATAGGCCGCTGATTTTTGTCGAAAAGTCAGTTTTTTAACTTTCTGACATAAACCAACGTTGAACGTGATGTTTTTATCAGTCGTTATCTTTGTATAAGCTGTCAGATAAACAATTTTCGATTTGTTTTTATATGGTATAAGTAAGAATTCGCTTTGTTTTGTCTTCTTAAATAATAAATATATATGCTTTATTACATAACGATCGTTTAAATAACTTAACGATTTTATAGCGTAGGGTTCCAGACTGGTAAGAAATAAAGCTTCCAACCCCTTATCAAAGAATGGCATATGTCTGCTAAGACAGGATAATACCCCACTCCCGGACCCGCTATTGATTAGAACGTCAACCTGATTATAGATCCGTAGGTAAGCCACAAACGATTTTCCGGTCTGACAAAAAATTATCTTTGTCCGCTTATCCAGCTGAAAAAACAAAATATATACAGTTACCAAAATGACGCAGATTGATGTAACAGCAAAAAGAAATTTCTTGGAAACAATAGAGTGATCCATAAGGTAATTATGACTGTCATAAATTTGTAGATCAAGATGGTGGAATCAGTTGTTAGTTGTAGATGGTAGGTTGTCAGTAGCTAGGAGAGAGGCTAATTTTCAATTATTAATAACCAATTAACAATCAATGATCAATGCTTCAATTTGATAATTGATAATTGAAACTTGAATGAAAATTGTAAATTGAAAATTGAAAATTTGTTCTCGGAATTCTATCACTGCAGGAAGTTTAAAGGATTCAGTAAGGCGCCGCCTGAACGTACTTCAAAATGCAGATGAGTGCCTGTCGACCGGCCGGATGAGCCCATAACACCGATTGTCTGGCCTTTCTCAACGGCCTGACCCGGCGAGACGTTGATTGAGGATAAATGGCCGTAAAGGGTCTGATAACCGTTGCCATGATCAAGAATAATATGACAGCCATAACCATACTGAATACAGCCGGCAAAAGTAACAGTGCCCGTATCTGAAGCTAAAACAGGCGGTGCCGCGGCATTAGCGATGTCTAGAGCCATATGGTACCAAACCGGATACTGGGTAATCCCACCTGATGTTGGCCAGATGAAGGTAGATGTACCTTTAACTCCGGCTTGGATCTGGGCAAAGTAGCGGCCTTGATTTTCATATATTGGTTTGGCTTCTTCAATCACGCCATCCGGAATAATTAACGTCTGTCCGGGAGTAAGCTGAAAAGTGTCTAAATCAGCAAAATCGTTGAACGGAAAGTTCACAATATTTTGTGCTGAAGTGCTGTATTTTTTAGCGATGGAATAGACATTTTCTCCTGATTGAACCGCATGAGCCACACCAGAAACCGGTAGTATTTTTAACGACTGTCCAATTTTTATCGTATCGGTTTTCAGATTGTTTGCCCATTTTACCGTATCGATCGAAATATTAAATTTTTGGGCAATTGAGCCAATGGTCTCCCCTTCTCTGACAAGATAAGAAATAACCGAGTCTCTGGGCCTTAAGTTTTCGGTTGAGTTGGTGGTAACCGGATTTTCAAAAGGATCAACGGTAACCACACTGGCCGCATAAACTGGTCGAGTTTCATTAAGAGAGTTGCCAAAGCTGGCGTTTTCCGCAATTGCCGGCGCGCCGACAATGACCGTGATCACTAAAATGACAAAAGATGTATTTAAAAATGAAGTCGAGTACTTTCCTCTTTTGACAACCAGAAGCGCCACTACGACGTCTTTCAGGTTTTCAAAAGCCGTGCCGAAAGAGTAGAGTCTCGAGACGGCATATCTTTTCAAAAATAGGAAGAATTTAGGCAATTCTACCATAGAGTAAAGATACCTATTTTAGCAAAAAATTGCCATTACTTGGTAAGAAAATAAAATTACATTGCGCCGGCAATCCGGCTGATTGCCAGATCATATGCCGCTTGTTTAAGAGGAATATTTTTCTCCTTAGCCAAGCTATAGATTGCCTCAAAAGCCCGGGTCATCAAAGAGGCTAATTTGACATTGACTTCATCTTCAGTCCACCAAAAGCCCTGTCGCGACTGGACCCACTCGAGATATGAAGTCGCCACACCTCCGGCGTTAGCCAGGACATCGGGCACAATAATCACCCCTTTTTTCTGTAAATACCGATCGGCTTCCTCAGTCACCGGGCCATTGGCCATCTCAATTATCACCTTGGCCTTGATCTTCTGCATATTCCCACTGGTGATGACATTTTCCAAGGCCGCCGGCACCAGAATATCCACCGGCATTTCCAGAAGTTCACTATTGCTAATCGTTCGTCCGCCGGCTAAGAAACCTTTTTTTCTTTTGCATTCCATCACCAGCGGAATATCCAATGGTTCTAACTGTGTTAACCTACTTTTGACTTTTTTTACAATTCCGCCTTTGGAATCGGAAACCGCCACCAGGCTGGCGCCTTCTTCCCTTGCCAGTTTGGCAAAATAATAGCCGACATTGCCAAATCCCTGTACCGCCACAGTCGGCGATACCGCAATTTTCAATTTTAAATTTTCAATTTTCAATTTCGCAAGCAAAGCTTGCAGTATAATTACACCTCCCCTGCCGGTGGCCTCGTTTCTGCCCAAACTGCCGCCGCGAGAAAGCGGCTTGCCGGTAAAAGTGGCCGGACTTTTATGGCCGATTATTTTTTCATACTCATCAAGCATCCAGGCCATAATCTGGGCGTTGGTGTTGACATCAGGCGCCGGAATATCTTTTTGCGGACCGATAAAAGGAGCTACCGCCGCCGCATAAGCGCGGGACAATCTTTCCAGTTCAGCCGGTGACAGTTTTTTTGGATCAACGGCCACGCCACCTTTACCTCCTCCGTATGGAATACCCACGACCGCACATTTTATACTCATTAAAATAGCCAACGCTTGCATTTCTTCCCGCGTCACGCCCGGATGAAAACGAATCCCGCCTTTATACGGCCCAAGTGCGCTATTATGCTGTACACGAAAAGCTTTAAATATCTCGGTCTGGCCGTTGTCCATTTTCACCGGCAAGGAAAATTCATGCACCATTTCCGGCTCAAGAAGCCGTTTAATCTGGTTTTCCCGAAGACCGAGGTTTTTTGCCGTTTTTACAATCAGCGACTGAGCGGTGTCCAGTATTTTCTGACCGGTATTTTCCATAGATTAAACATGCAACGCGTAACTTGTAACATTGATTATCAATCATCAATTTTTAATTACCAATTTGCAATTTTCAATCAAGTCACAAATCTCAATTTTCAAATTGAAACATTGATAATTGAATGAAAATTGGTCATTGTAAATTGACAATTATTGTTCAAGCCATTTCTCCACTTCAAGCGCCGCTGCTACCCCCGTTCCCACTGCAGTTGCCGCTTGCCGATAAACATAATCCACACAATCACCGGCGGCAAAAACGCCCTCGACCGAAGTCATAGTTTGATAATTTGGATTGAACTTATGTGCTGCTCGCTCGATTTCTGTTGATTGTCCAACACTTTTGACTTTTGACTTTTGACTTTTGACTTTTACCAACTCCAAAGCTAATCTGGCTGTGTTGACAATATAACCTTTTTGATCTGTTAAAACTTTACCGACAAATACCTCCGTATCCGGCTGATGGCCAATGGCAATAAACACCCCCTGGACTGGCAAATTATCGCTTTTGACTTTTGACTTTTGACTTTTGACTTGGATCTTTATTCCTTCTACTTTGTTTTGACCTAAAATCTCCGTTACCGTCGCGTTCCAGATTACTTTGATCTTGGGGTGACGAAACACCCGCTCCTGCATCACTTTTGAAGCGCGAAATTGATCACGACGATGAATAATAATCACTTTGCTAGCAAACTTGGTTAAAGTGAGCCCTTCTTCAAGCGCTGTATCCCCGCCGCCTACCACTGCCACGGTTTTGCCGCGGAAAAAAAAGCCATCGCAGGTAGCGCAGGCGGAAACGCCTTTACCGCGGAGGCGGGTTTCCGACTCCAGACCCAGCCACAGCGCCTTGGCGCCGGTGGCAATGATTACACTTCTAGAAGCAATAAAATTTACGAACGAGTCAGTTGTTTGAGCCAAGGAGCGACGCTGTGAATCCTCGAATTTCGAGTATGAACGAGGAGCGACTGGTCCCGACTTTTGTCGGGAGGCGAGTTGATCTCGTGAATAAATTTTATTGATGACAGAATTGTTTAGAGTAATTTTAAGATTTTTCTGTGAAAAATCCACGCCCGCGACATTTTCATCAACGATTCTTGCCCCAAACTTAGCCGCCTGTTTTCTCATTTTTTCAATCAGTTCCGGACCTAAGATCGACTCATAACCGGGGTAATTCTCCACCTCCGAAGTCAGGATGAGCTGCCCGCCCGGAGGCGAACCGGCAATAACCAGCGGTTCCAGACCAGCCCGCGCCAGATAAATAGCAGCCGATAAGCCCGCCGGCCCGCCGCCAATTATTACCACTTTTTCCTGGGGGATTGATCTAGACATAGGCCATTATTATAGTTCAATTTTCAATTTTCAATGACCAATTTTCAATCAAGTTTAAATTATCAAGTATCAATTTGAAAATTAATAAATTGAGATTTGATTAAAAATTGAAAATTGGCTATCTTTATTAGATGCTTATCACTCTCTCCACCACCCTCTCCATTTCTTTGGCCTTATCTTGAGGAAGATATTTGAGGATATACAAAAGCACGATTTCGCCAGTCAGGCCGTCGATTGCTTTTTTCACCGCCGAGATCTGCTGTAAAATCTCCGGACAGTCGCGGCGGTCTTTGACCATCTTCTCAATCCCCCGCATCTGGCCAATGATCCTTTTCACCCGTTTTTCGGTTGAGTCCATATACTCAATTTACGATCTGCTGGCCGGAAAGTCAACACAGAAAATAATCAAATATTTAAATACCCCGATTGAAATCAAAGCTATCGATAAATATACTTTGCCTATTGTGAACATATTTAAGCTAAAACGAACAGCAAAACTATTCTATAAAAATAGAGGCATGATATCTTGTCCAATATTAAACAATCCCGTCCGTTTTACCTCGGAAGGCTTTAATCATTTGCTATATGAGAATTATCATCATCCAAGAAAAATTAGTGAACAATATCTTAAAATGATGTGTCTTTTTTATGCACCGGAAGTAATTAAAAAATGCTCGTTGATTTCAGAGACTCGAAAAATTCAAAGAAAAATTAAAGGTAAATACAGGGAAGTAATTCATTAGATCTATTGCGTAATTAGACAATAATCATTAATTTTGGTAGGTTAATAGTATATGTTAACCTACAAAAAGCTCTTTAACAATCCGGGGAAACTATTAAGGTTTACGGGATTAAATCT
>Ga0209541_10010344_pt1 | contig 14899 bp, 14 predicted proteins | sample RifCSPlowO2_01_FD_184027 | JGI IMG/M metagenome (GOLD analysis project Ga0209541, IMG submission 184027) | Groundwater microbial communities from Rifle, Colorado - Rifle CSP2_plank lowO2_0.1 (SPAdes) (version 2) | ecosystem: Environmental > Aquatic > Deep subsurface > Groundwater | place... | reverse complement strand
TGAACAACAAATCAAAACCTATATTGAAAATCAAGGCAAAGAGGATTCTGGACAAGCTTGGCTTGATCTTACCTAAAACCCCGAGCGTAAGCTCGTGGGTTGTTTATAGCTATTTATTTTACCGTGCATACAAACCAATACTGTGCCCAGGAAGTAAATAAAGGCATGTTTATACTCTTAAGCTTACTACTAGAGTGGGCTATCTTGTTGAAAAGTGCTATATAACACCTATTTGTTAACTTACTATTATTTTTGTTTACTTGCATACGAATATAAACCCCTATAATAATTCATTTCTGAATTCGCTATTGATTCCCACTCATATTGCTGAACTAATTCCGATCCCCTTTTGGCTAGACACTGTCTTTGTTTACCATTAGATAGTAGTCCAAAAATATTTTTAGCAAAAGCTTTATAATCCTCTATATCCACCATTAGTATAGCACTCGAGTATATCTTAAATGCGGGTAATTTATAAGCTACGGCAGGAAGTCTACATGCAAGAGCTTCACACAAAGCAATTCCCCATCCCTCCTCATGGCTTGTGGATACAAAAATTTTACTGGACTTCATTAATTGATACATTTTATTCTGCTTTAGAGGACCCAATAATACAATATTATTTTCTAATCCCTCATTTACAATTATATTAGTTAATGATTTTAGTATTTCTGGAGTTCCTCCTCCAGCAATAGCCAGTGTGGCATTTTGGTTTGATTGCTTAACTAATTTCCATATTTTAACAATATCAAATATGCCCTTGCTTGCTCGCAAACCACCAACGAAGCAGGCATCAAATTTAACTTTCCCTTTAGGAACTTTATTAATGGTATTAATATCAATACCGTTATTTACAAAATATATCTGATGTTTTTTGTTAAGGCTCGGAAAGAAGGAGCTAATATTTTTTCCTTCAGGTGTATTGTATACAAATACAGCGTCAGCTAAAAAAGCAATTAATACAAAACTTAGTCTTTGAGAAAAATAGGAAAAAAGGTTAGTAAAGAAATTTCCTTTCCTTTTTAAAGGGGATCGGCAAAGATGATGTATCATAGCAATCCATATAGACTTTCTGAAACGCAATTTGTAAAAAAAACTAGGTACAACATCACAAAAATAGTCAGAGGTTGAATATAGTATATCGAAAGATGGTAATTTTAAAATCATAAACAAAGAGTGAATCGTAGAGATAACATATGAAATAAATCTATCGAACTGATTTCTTTCTTTTGAGTAAAATAACGAAGCCCTGGCTAAATAAAAAGTGGCCTTAAGACCCTCTTCTAGGTAATTTACGTGAGACCCTGATGTTGTTAAGTATGAAATCATGACACCCTTTTTTAATAGCCTTTTAGAAATTTCTATATTTCGTGTCATTCCTCCACTCTTTGCAGTTCCAAGACCTGATCCGTTTGCAATATAGAGTATCTTCATAGATCTCTAAATATTTCCTTATTTTTTGAAACCCACTTTTGCAGTCTTTTAACTCCAATCTGCGGTGATATCTTTGGTTCCCAACCTATTTCTTTTTTTGCTTTACTAATATCGGAAATATAAACTGGTTGATCTCCAGGTCGCCACTTAGCAAAGGTAAAATTTATCTTTTTACCAAGTAGTTTTTCTAGATATACCAGTAAGCTTAGCAACGAAAGACAATATTTTTTTCCACCTCCGATATTATAAATATTACCAGCCGTTACAGAGATTTTTTTCCCCGCCATATCATACGCTTTAATAAGATCTTTTATATAAAGTACGTCTCTAACTTGCTTACCATTGCCATAGATGCTGATTTTTTTCTCAAGTTGCGCAGCAATGATAAACCAAGCAACCCATCCTTGATCTTCCACCCCAAATTGCCGTTCACCGTAGATACATGACTGGCGGAACACAACAGTTTTCAAGCCATATATACGAGCGTAATCGTGAACATATTGGTCGGCCGCTCCTTTTGAGCAACCATAGGGTGAATGAAAATCTAATAATCTATTTTCTGGTATTCCAAGTGGTAAGTTTTCATAATCATATCTATCTTTGTATTCAACAATGTTTATATCTTCCATCCCGCCATATACCTTGTTGGTTGATGAGTAGAATAGAATAGGCGGTTTGCTAACACTTCTTGCCGCCTCAAGGACATTAAATGTACCCAGTGCATTAATTTCAAAATCTTCTCTTGGATTAGTAACCGATGTAGTAACTGCAACTTGCCCTGCAAGATGATAAATAATGTCATGGGTCTCCATAAGGTGTTTGAGTTTTTCCTGATCAATACGTATATCTCCTTGCAGAATTGAAACACGCGGATATTTTGATTTAATCCAATTTACGTTATCTGTCGTGCCCCTCCTCGAAAAATTATCAAAGATGGTGATAGACTCTCCTTTTTCTAAGTAATATTGGGCAAGGTTTATTCCGATAAATCCTGCGCCCCCGATAATTGCTCTTTTCATAGATATCGATATTTAGACACGTATTATTGCAATATTATATGCCAAAAACTGCTTCGGTATCAGATGTTCCATTATAAATTCATATACTTTAAAAAAAGTATAGGTAAATCTTGGATACGAATGTGCTTCAAAGTACTTATACTCTACTTGAGAAAATACCTGATTTATGATTCCTTTGAAATAGTCTTGCGTAAAGTGTTCGTGTTTATGTAGTTTTACCATATGTGGATAGAATAGAGGATTATATCGATTACCTTCTGCAATAATAATGTAGCCTCCTTTCTTTGTTACCCTTTTAATATTACGGAGACCCTTTAAGCACATGCTTCTGCGTTGTTTTGGTTCATCTATATGGTGAAGAACGTCGTGAAGAAATACATAATCGAAAGAATTTATAGGATAAGGAGTGTCGTAAATTGATCCAATTTTGAATGTTAACCCATTAATTTTCTTAATATTTCCGTGCTCGTATATGTCAATTGCAAAGGTATGTAATTTGTAATCTTTAATAAAGTAATAAGAGTCAGCTCCATTTCCGCAGCCAAGATCGAGTATTTTGTATCCTGAATTAAATTGGAAATTAAGTTTTTTGAAAAAATCTCGGCTATAATTATTACGCAGGTTAATTTTCATAATTCTTTACACAGTATATTCTTAATGAGTCTTCGAGTGGAATAGAGAGGACGATATTTTTTGTAAAAGGCGAAAAAATTTATTATATGGTTCAATTTTTGAAAAATTGGATTTTTAATTTTCTTTATTCTATTCAATATATATCGTCTTAAAATACCATATGTATTTTCGAATAGTTAGCAATCGAAAACCGCTTTCGCTTAGTAATTTAATAATACTCTTGTTAAGAATATATGAGTAAGAATTGTTACATATCGGACATCGTATATTATGTTCGTGTATTGTCATTGTTGATATGCGTATACACAAAGTAAGGCAATTGTGATAAATACCCAAAAAATTGAAATCATTAACAACCTCCTGGGCGTATAAAATTTGAATGACAAGCGATATTTTTGCGCGATAGTTGTATCAAGGCTTTTTAATTCTCGTAACCTTTTGTAACTCATGAGTACCGCTCCAGATGACCACAGGGTTAAAAGCAAGAGGAAGGAAGGATAGTAAGAAACACTTATTGCAAACCAACCAATTAAAAACCTGATCGGGTTGTTTACTGATTCTGAAATAACATCTAGTATGGATATATCTTTTAATCTGATTGGTTTGATATTATAGATCATACCTGCAACTAAAAAAGAGTACAACCAGAGGATAACTTTAAAGTTTAAAAATAGTAAAGAGATCGTAGTTGTGAATACGAGAAGAGATACTGTGATAAATTTGGCTTGTCTAACGGGTATTATTCCACATGGAAGCGGGCGATTCTTTTTGACGGGATGGTGTAGGTCAGTGGGAACGTCCACAATCTGATTTATGATATAGTTGACCGATGATAATAAGCATGTTAATAAGAAGGCTATTGTTGCTAGTAATAATGTAGAGAGCTGCACTTCCGCTTTTATCTGATAGAGTGCATAGAATGAACCGAGTAGTGTAACGATATTTTTAAACCAATGATTGATTCTCAGAAGTTCAATATAATTTTTTATTTTTGACATACACTTTGCAAGTTTATCATTTGTGGTAGAATTTGAAGGTAGCATAAAGTCGTCGAGAAGAATTACAACTTTGTAAACATAAATAAACCGCAAGCGTAGTTTTGAGTTGAATAATTTTTGGGGTTTACCTTTTCATAGAACTTTCCGTCATCTGTAATAATTGAATATGATATAAGCTTTAGCTTTTCAAAATATTTCAAAACTGTTTTTAAAGAATGGACTCTATGAGCATTAAAACAGATGCGATCTTTTCCAATTGGTAAAGAGATATAGAGTTTTCCTCCAACAGCTAGAATGCGCGATAGCTCATGACATGCTTTTTTTGTTCCTTTCGGGTCGATCGAATCACCATATCTACCTAGACCAACATGTTCGATAGAGTGTAGACAGGATAATGAGTGTACACTATTCTTTCTGTACGGTAATTTAAGCAGATTTCCCTTTTTTATGGTTAGATTTTTTAATTTAACACTTACGGGTCGCATGTCTATAAATGTTGTAGGAATGAGTTTGGAAATATAACCACTTAGTTGGTGAGAGGAAGCAATATCAATATGTTTTTTCGGCATCTCTCTAAGTACTTGTTCAAATAACCACAGTTCTTGGTAGTAATAATGTGCATCGAAGGGAGTATATGGTACTTTTTCATTTAGTATCGGGTATAAATTCAATGAGAGAAGTCGTGCTGAAGGATCTTTCATCATATATCTTACCATGTCATTAATATACCAAACATAACCAATAATGCCTGCAAGCAATCTAATTGGATCGATAATAGGATTAATTAATCTATAACCAAAATACGCAATGTTTTTTATAGGGTTATTGAATACTTTCATGCCGAGAATTATTTATGAGAAAGAATAAACATGTAGTAAATAATAGCATAAATATTATTTAATTTCTGCCACCACCAGTCGTTCTAATCGCGAACTGTATGGGGTTTTTCCGAATTTTTTATCTACAAAGAAAGTAAATGTTACTAATAATTTACTTCCTTTTATTTTGGATAAGTCAATAAATGGTTTAATGTGGAGCTCCTTTTTTGGATATCCTTCGAATACGGTTTTTATTGAATCAGTTGATGACTCAATAGTTATTTCTATTGTTGATCCTTTTGACTCAATAACCATTGATGGTATCATAAATATGCTTTTAGCATTTTTAGTGGTATTTATATCAATAGTCATGATGCCTTTGTTTCCTTGCACTTCGGCGTATAGGATGTCGCTGTCTTGCACAATATTTTTGAGATAAGTTATATTCTTGTGATATTTTTTCTGATTAAAGTTATCTTCGTATAATATATTCCAGGATTGGACTCGCCAATCTGTGCTTATATTATGTATCAATATCACTACCGAAGTTATGAAAAAAATAGCACCAAAGTAATATAATTTTTTATCTCTAATCCTACGAACAGGTAATAATAAACGTATTACTACTATTAGTGAAATTACAAAATAAATGTAAGGAAAATGATTAAAATTTAAAGAACTGCTATAACTGCTCTGAGCAGAGCTGAGTACCATTTGTGCGTTTTTAAATATGGATAAAGTGGTTAACATAATAAATACGGTATTAATCATTCCCCTGTTAATAGGAATCATTGCCATTCCGATAAAAAGATACGGGAGTGCTGCGAGAATATATCTTACATCAAAGCCTCCTCCGTTCCAATCGAAAGCTTTAGATATAACTAACAAAGGAATGAGAAAGAGCACTAAAGTTAACAGTGCGATATCTGGCTTCTTTTTATATAGAAGAAGTATTCCATATGGGAATAAGACTACTACAGGAGAGCTAATCAATATTCCATTGCGATACACGCTTAATAATTGTCCTGTTAGACCTTTAATAAAATCCCCAGAAAAAGCACCCGACAATGTTCTTGACCATTCATAGAAATAATGATAAGAGTAAGTTGTTTTGAGAGGATTATCGAACAAAATAAAATGATAAGAAAGCCAAATTAAAATTGGCAGCATAAAAGACACAACTGCAACAAATGACGCATATGAAACTAGTTTCTTACTAATGGTTTCTCTATAAGTTAGGATTATAAATATTAGGATAATTACTGCGTATAGCACATTGAAATATTCAATAAGTGCTAAAAATCCAGTCAAAAATACTACACAAGATATGAGCGGTAGGCTTGGTTTTATTGTTGAAACTTTAATTTTGAGAAGTAAATAGAATATTACTAAAAGAACGAAAGTCGATAGAACATGGGAAAAAAATAATGTCGAATATTTCCAGTTTAATGAACCAAAGGCAAATGCTGTTGCTATTAGATAGGAGATAGTCTTATTTTGGTTGAGGATGAAACATATTTTCCATACGATAAAAACATTTAGCACTCCAATTATCGCGGGGAATATTAAGAGAAAAAGGATTATAGAATTTGTTACAGGATATTCTCGATAAGCTAATGTAGGCTGTTGGTTTTGAATGATTTCATATTTTCGGGGATCATCAGGAATTTTTAACGCAAAATTTATAGTTTTTGCTAAAATATATAATGGTGACGATGTTATAGCCAAACCAGGGATTCTATCGGAATAGAACACGCCCTTGTATTGCGAAACATTAACGTATCCTGTGTATTTAACATACTCATTAAGATTAGGTGTTTTTTTTTCAAAAAAGGCTCTTGTAAGTGCATATTGACTTCCGTCGTTGCTGCCAACAATTGCTCCAGGACCTGTAATGTAATAAAAAATTGCGAGGATTGTAAGGCAAACTATCGGAAGATATTTCATAAGAACGATTCTAAAGCTCTGTCAAAAATAATGCCCCAATCGTATTGCCTTATATATCTAGATGCATTTTTCCTGTACTTCTCTAGAAGCACCTCATCTGTCATAAGTTTTATAATAGCATCCGCGATTTCCTTTGAATTGTACCGAACAACTATGCCACACTTATTTTTTTGAATATCATATGCATTATGTGGTACATCTGTAAGAATAATCGGAATCCCAAATGATAAGTAATCCTTCAATTTTGTAGGGTCGGCAAAACGGGTGAAAGTATCGTATTTTCTATTATAGAGTGCGATTGAAACGGCACTATCCTTCATCAGCGCTTCTAGCCTGTGGCGATCCTTTTCCCAACCATAAAAAGTTACATATTCATTAAGATCCATTTTGGTGGCTTTGAGTTTTATATCCTTTTCGTATTCGCCTCCTCCTACAATACGAAAATGGAAATCAGGAATTTTTTCAACTATTCTCGGAATTGCATCAAGTACCGTTTGAACACCTTGTTTTTTAGCCAAATATCCGACAAATATTAATTGGTGTCTTTTTATCTTTTTTATGGGCAAAATAGAATTTTTCTTATACCAAATTCCTATTGGAACGACCTTTTGCCTATCATATTTTTTACTGGGTAAATGTCGTATTTTTTCTCTTCCCTCCGCAACTTTTGATGAAACATTCCATGTTTCATCTGCGTAAGACAAACAAAACTTATCAAGATTGTGATAAAGAGTGTTTAATAAACCATTATTAAACCGATTAGGAACATAATCTATTGTGTAATAAACTACCTTCTTAACTAGTCCAGCCCTTTTAAGTAATAATCCGGCGAAAGCATTCAGACTATCAACACCAAAAAAAAGATCATAGTTATTTTTGCTTGTAGCAACCCAATATGTAGTAAGTACCAGTTCAATTGCATAATTAAGAAATGGAATTCTTGGGCGAATAGGAAAGCCTCTTTTCTTAATAGTTTTACCAGATTCAAAATACTCTATATATGATCGTGATTGATCGACAAACAAGGGGTGAGCGATAAATAAGAAACTTACTTTCTTCTGAAGAAGATAGTCTCTCAGTGCCTGAGGTGCTCCATATACAAAATAATGTGTTGCAATTACTACCTTCCTATTTGAAATGTCCATATCTACAAATTTCTTCGATAATCTGATTAATCGAATAGGAGAATTTCCACTTTGGAAAGTGTTTAGTAAATTTAGATATGTCAGAAATATACCAGATATGATCGCCCACTCTGTTTTCATCAACATATTTATAGATGGCTCTCTTTTTTGTTATCTTTTCTATTTTATGAATTGCTTCAATCATGGATATATTTGAATGGCGACTCCCTCCTGCGTTATAAACTTCACCTGGGTGGGGTTTTTGATGAAAATGCCAAAACATATTTACTAGGTCATAGGAATGGATATTATCACGCACCTGCTTCCCTTTATATCCAAAAATTTTATACTCTGTCTGAGTTATAATGCATTTTACAAGATACGCTAGGAAACCATGCAATTGGGTACCAGAATGCGAGGGTCCTGTAAGGCATCCTCCACGAAAAACACCCGTTGCTAATCCAAAATATTTCCCATACTCTTGCACCATCACATCAGCTGCAACCTTTGAAGCTCCGAAAATACTATGTTTAGATGCATCTATACTCATAGACTCATCAATCCCATTGTAATAACGGTGCGACTTTGGAAGTTCATAGCGAGTTTTCATTTCGATAAGTGGTAGGCTATTTGGTAAATCTCCATAGACTTTATTCGTTGAGGTAAAAATAAAAGTAGCATTGGGGCTGTACTTTCTATAGTTTTCGAGCAGAATAAGAGTTCCAAGTGCGTTCACACTGAAATCAGTAATCGGCTCTTTCGCCGCCCAGTCGTGAGAGGGTTGTGCTGCCGTATGAATGATAATATCAAACGAATTTATTTTGAAAATGTTTTTAATTTTTTTTTCATCGCGGATATCAACTGAATAATGTTTATATTGCGTTTTATACTTGCTTTCCAGTTCCTTTTGCATCCATAGCGTGTTTGCATCTGGACCAAAAAAATATGCGCGCATATTGTTATCAATACCAACAATTTCGTACTCTTTTTTAGCGAAAAACCTCACTGCCTCAGATCCAATAAGACCAGCAGATCCTGTTATGAGAATTTTATTCATGATTTATCAAGTGTACTACAAATAATATTAACAACCCGGTTAACTATCTTGATAGAAAGTGTTGAGTAAATAGGAAGGCATAAAATACCGTTTGCAATTTTAATTGCATTATTGAGTTTGTATTTTTTTGTTAAATGCTGTTTTTTAATAAAATCGAATTCGGTTGTAAGTGGAAAAAAATATTTTCTTGGAATAATTCCGTCCCTTGTAAGTGCATTAACTACAGCATCTCGAATTTCTTTTGTTTTGAAACATACAGGCATATATGAATAGTTATACTTACTCGCGGTGATTTTTTGCAAACCTATAACTTTGGTTTCAGCTAGTCTCTTTGAGTATAATTCATAGATCCTCTTTCTTCTGATTCTTCTTTCCTCAAGTGTTTCTAAATTGCAGAGTCCCATTGCCGCCTGGAATTCGTTCATTTTTGCGTTTATCCCAGGGAGTACAACCTTTGACTTTTTTTTCCCCAGGTCTATACCTCTTTTTTTAAATTCAATAATTCCAAAATTTCTAGCAGCCTTTATTTTGTTTGCAATTTTTCTGTTATTTGTTACAACTGCTCCACCTTCAATTGTATGAAACGTTTTTGTAGCATGAAAACTAAGGGTTGAGATATCGCCGTATTTTAGTACCGATTTATTTTTATATTCTACTCCAAAAGCATGGGCAGCATCATAAATGAGCTTTAGGTTATACTTCATAGAAATGCTTTTAAGTTTTTCGAGATTACAAGGGTTTCCGAATACATGAACAGCAAGAATTGCTGAAGTCTGTGGTGTAATAAGTTTCTCCACTTGATCGGGATCAATATTGTACGTTTCAGAGTCAATATCAGCAAAAACTGGAGTCAGTCCTTCCCAAATAATTGATGTTGTTGTAGCGGCGAAAGTAAATGGAGTAGTTATTACCTCACCAGAGAGATTCAGCATCTTCATTTGGAGTTGAAGAGCAAGTGTGCCGTTTGAAAGAACTATTATGTATTTTACTTTCAGAAAAGTTCTTAATTTTTTTTCGAGTTCCTGTAGATATTCTCCGTTGTTAGTAATCCAATGCGTTTTCCATAATTTTTTTATAAGAGTAATGTACGTTTTATAGCTTGGTAAATCAGTCTTAACGACATTGATAGGTTGCATAAACGAAGATTATAGTAAATCATTCCAATCTTTGCTACTTATTTTTCTTTGTGGTTTGGCAGGTACTCCATATACGAGTGAATTATCTGGTATATCATCAACAACAACAGATCCTGCGCCAATAAAAACATTTTTACCAATTTTTATTCTTTGAATTACTAAAGAACCAATTCCAATCCAGGAACCATTGCCAACTGATACATTACCTGCAATATTGACGCCAGGGCTTACATGAATATAATCTCCTAAAATACAGTCATGAGAGATTGTTGCAGCTGTGTTAATAATAGTATGTTTCCCAATTTTTACATTATGTGTTAGGACCACATGAGGACATATTATGGAACCCTTATTCACAAATGACGTGTCGTCTATTATCACTGAGTGATGAATAAATGTGTCGAAATTAAAGCCTTCATCTTCAAGCTTTGAAATCCACCTTCTCCTTTCTGGTGAACCAATTGCCCCAATAAGTAAATAATCCTTACTTGTCTGGAGAACGCTAGTATTAAATATAGGTTTATCATAAAGAAATTTTGCATGGGGTACACTGCTGACTACAAAACCCGCAATGAAAGCCGAGTCATCAGATTTGTAATAAGTATACAGCTCTTCTGCCATCCCTTGGGCGCCAAGTATGAACACTTTCTTTTTATTCATGATCTCTGTTTTCTGACATTAATGAAAAATAATAAAACCATTAAAAATTTCATACCAAGGAATAAGATATAAAGCGGAAAGCTAGAAAGGAGCATTCTCCACTTTCCGTTTTCTATAAAAACGCCAATACTTCTATAGTATACACCAAATTGTTTACTAACTACCTCGTCAAATATTTTTTTATCCCTTCTCCATTTTCTTATGTATATTTTTATCCCTTCTCCATAAATACTTTTTCTGCTTATATATTTCCAAAAGGATAAGCGCTCCTCGTGATGATATATAGGGTTTGAAAGAACTGCAAATTTTGCACCTATTTTTTTGAGTTGTATATCTAAGTCCCAATCAGCTGGTCCTCCTGATAGAGCCGGATCGTACTTTTCAGGGGCCCTTAAAAAGGTCTTTTTCTTAATAATTCTGACTGCGTCAATGACAGTGCCACTATAGAAACTTCGTTCAAACGTGCGTAGTGCCGAGAGGATCCGACTACTTGCAATAATTTTTTCTGGAACAAAATATGCATCGATTGAATTGTTATATCTTTTGCTTACCTGAGCAAAATGTTTAAGAAGCGTTGGCGATAATTCCATATCATGATCCAGTGGCATTACATATTCATTCATTGCTTTCATTATTCCGTTGTTTCTTTGTTTACAAACCTGAGGTGGTTTACCTTGCACAGTAATAACTTTTGCACCGAATTTATTTGCCAGCCCTATGGTTTCATCGTTACTTCCATTGTCAGCGATAATAACCTCGATATTTTTTTTTGGATAAATTTGATTCTTAATTCCACTAAATATTATTGGCAAAACCTTGGCAGAGTTGAATGTTGGAATTATGATAGAAATTGTGGGATATTGCATTATTTGACGTTGATATTTTTTATATTTCTTATATGCTCAATGTAATGTTCGCTCGTTATTAACTTATCAGTTACGAAGTTATTCTTAATTCTATACAATATTGAGTACCCGCTGAAAGTAACATGATTTGCATATACATCAAAAATTAGATGCGAGAATAATCCTAATGCTAGAGCTAAACAAAATATAGAATACTTCACTCTCTTTTTAGGAAACAAATTTACAAGAAATACTAAGACGATGATCCATTCCCATGCGTGAAAAGGAAGATAGATTCTATTACTTACTAGAAATTGATAGCCCCTCAATAGAGATTTTAAGTTAAAGTTCAAGCCAAAGGCTAAGAAATAATCGATAATATGATCACTATCTAATAGTACGCCCCCCAAAAATGCTCCTAAGAAAGCAAGAAGTGGCTCGTTATATTTTTTGTAAATAAAGAAACCTATTAAAAAGGAAACTACAATATGTATAAACTCGTGTAAGGCTAAATTCATTGAGCTTTAAAATACTTCTTGACAAGTAATTTTATCATGATCTTTAATTAGATCTTCTAATAAAAAGAATATTACTCCCGCAGAATCTTTAGCTATGGCATTTGTAATCTCTTGATCAAACTCCTCTTTTGTTATCTTTCCAGCCCTATCTTCTGTTTGAATAATAGGTAGTATCTTTTTGTTTGTTACTCTACTCATATAGTTAACCATGTCTCCAATCCACGAGACAGGACGACCAGAGAATTTGTGATACGTCATTAGTGAGAAGGTATCTACATATTTACTTAATGTTTTAAAATCTTGGCCGATAATTCTAAGGATGGCACTATCAAAATCATCCTTCTGCCATGGAACTGCAAACATCCCTAAATCAATTTTATTGCTTAGCTTTTCGATTTCGATCTTTACATCTTTCACAAAATCAGTTATCTGTTTACACTTCCATGCTGTTAATTGTTCTCCCTCAGGTATTGATCCTCCACATTGCTTGAATTGATTGAGACAATTTTGACAATAGCAATATTCTTCTATCTTTGAATTTCTCACTTCTTCCCAATGACATGGATAGCGTATGAAATCTAACCATATTCCGTCGATATTATATTCCCTGAGTATTTTTTTGATGAGGGTTAGTTTTTCTTGGCGAATTTGAGGATGATTAGGACAAACTCCTGCATACCAATGTATTTTTTCAATTGGTTTACCACTCCTATCAATAGGTCGACTATCAGGATATTTTTGCCACAAGTCCTCGCCAACAAAAATACCCACCTCAAGATTAACTGTTAATCCCTTATCTCTTGCATAATGTACAGTTTCATGAGTAATATTCTGATAACTAGTAAAAATTGTATTGGCACCAAGAGAAACTGAGATGCTAATTTTTTCTTTTGTGAGAGACTCAAGAACGAAAATAGCCTTGATCATACTTTACAAGTTTACAGCGCTATCAGCAAGTCGTATCGCATCTTTCTCAGCATCGACTGATGTTTTAGGTCTGAAAAAGTGTTTACCGAGCATTTTAGAAGCATTTTTCCAGAACTTTGGCGAAGTCCAGCTTACTTTAGTTTGGTTAGGGTCAAAATCGAGCAAATGACCGATCAATTTCCAACCCATGTAAAACAAATACTTAAAATCATGAAAACTCCTAATGCTCAAAACTTTACGAGTGATATATTGTGGAGTCATAAAACAGGAATATAAATCTTGTTCCAACTCAAGGATTTTCTTATGAGAAAAAGGAATTCTCATCACGGGCTGTCGCATGTCAAATTCATCGTAATTATCAGTAAGTAACCAACCCTTCTCTTTACATTCTTTATAGAGTGGTGTTCCAGGGTATGGAATTACTAAAGTGGCCTGCATTGTCTCGTAGTAGCCTTTTTTAAAGGCATATTTAGCTATTGCAATAGTACGCTGAGCATCTTTGTATGACTCCCAGGGGTACCCCAGCATAATGGTAATATGAGGGTCAAGACCAGCCTTCCTAGCCATACGTGGACCGTTAATTGCATCCGCCTCTTTCGTCCCCTTGTCAAGCTTATCAAGCGTTCCCTGGTTTCCAGATTCCATCCCATAGAGAATAAATCTAAATCCAGCTCTGCCCATCAGGTCATAGTATTCTTGATTAAGGGCATTAAACCGCATATTGCATCCATATCTTACTTTTTTGTTATATCCGTACTTAATCAGTAATTCACAGAATCGCTTTAATTTTGGCCCTATAAACATAGTTCCCGCATCATCAAAAATTTCTTTTACACCATATTTATCAACAACATGCTTTGTCTCAGCAAATAAACGTTCTGGAGAAAAACTTCGATATGATCCAATAGGGTTTAGTGTGTGATCCCAAACACAGAATGTGCACCTATTCCACCAACAGTCCCGTCCGTTATACATATAGGTAGCTGGTGTATATTTGTAGTTACCGTTGGCGTATGCATAGAGTTTCCATTTCGTCAGGTCTCGGTCAACAAAAGGCAGATCATCAAGATGATGTCTTAAGGAAGCAGGGCCAGATGCATACGCAAACTTACCTGATGAGAGTTTATGTTTGATTTTAGGATGCGTCTTAATGTCGGGATCTCCTTTTCTCCACCAGACCCCACCTTCCAACTCCTCACCATAATAAATATGATTTAATAAGTTGACGGTCATAAAATCATAATCACCTCCTGTAATGAGGTAATCGACAGGTGAATTTTCCATCATTTCTTCAGGAAAAAATGAAATGTGGTCCCCCACCCAAATGAGTTTCAGGAATGGTAGCTTTTCTTTAATGTCAGCTGCCAATTTCCAGTGTTTTTTGACTATTGGGGATTTTGTCTCGACAAGGAGATAGTCGGGGTTTGTTGCTGCAAGCTCGTCCATCCACGCATCATATGACTTCTCCTCTGCAATCCCGTCCATCCAGTACACCTTATACCCATAATGTTGTATATTTGTGGCAGCGTAGGCTGGAACCATTGGGTAAATATATGTTTTTGCATTAAAATATTGAAACTGTCGATTTTGTGAGAGTAGGGCCACACCCTTTTTTGATGGAATTGGAGGGTATCCTACCACAACAGTAATATCCTTCTGGGTCTTGACGGTAACGTTTTTTGAATCGGTTTTTTTTTGCGTTACCGGAATTTGTTCTTTTCTTTTATAAGTAAATTTTGGCAGAGCCATATCCTAAGTATTCCAAATTGGAGGTTTATTGCCA
>Ga0209541_10010342_pt1 | contig 14899 bp, 13 predicted proteins | sample RifCSPlowO2_01_FD_184027 | JGI IMG/M metagenome (GOLD analysis project Ga0209541, IMG submission 184027) | Groundwater microbial communities from Rifle, Colorado - Rifle CSP2_plank lowO2_0.1 (SPAdes) (version 2) | ecosystem: Environmental > Aquatic > Deep subsurface > Groundwater | place... | reverse complement strand
AATAATGATGTAACGCGCAACTCCTCTTGCCAAGGCGCGGGAATCGGCAAGCCGAAAAATCTTTGTCCAATGGCGTAAAGCGACAGATAAAGCGCGGAAATGGAAAGTCCGAAAATTACTTTTTTAAAATCGTCTTTATTTTTTACAACTGCCAGAATCAAAAAGAAAAATAAAACGCTTTCCAAAAAATACGCGCGCCAGACGCCCATGGCCGCGAACTTATCCGGGGAAATGAAAATGGAAATTATTGAAGCGAGGAAAAATAATATGAGCGGATATTTGATTTTTGCGAGACGGGTTTTTAAGAGGTTGAGATTGCCGCGTCGCTCCGCTCCTCGCAATGACAATTGTTTTGTAGCCCATCCTAAAACAACTGCCCAAATCATTACTTCTAAAATAGTGGAGGGCAATCCGAATACCTCAAACCGCAAAAGATAAGACGGCAGAAGAGCGGCGGTGGCTGATAATGCTAAAAGCGTATTTTTATAGGCAAGAAAAAAGAATAAAACAAAAATCGCGATTGCCAAAAATAACATATTGTTAAATGGTTATATTGTTATATGGTTATATTGTTGAATTGCCGGTGGAGTTTCGTGAACAATATGACAATATAACACTATAACAATTTTTATTTTATTTTAATTATCTCCCTCACTTCCTCTTTAGTAATTCCTCTTGCCAAAATAATGCATCCGCCATAGACAGCTGTGGCAAGCGATATCAAAAGTAGGATTTGCAGATTTTTAAAGTAATAGAGAATGATTGCCATCGGAACCGACGCCAGAACAGACTTAAAAAATATTTTCATAAACCGCGGAAGGATTTTTGTCTGTTTGTAGATGATGACTAAGCCGATAACGGCAATAAAACTTTCTGAAAAAACTGTTACCCAGGCCGCGCCGATGTAAGAATATTTTGGAATAAAAATAAAATATCCGATGAGCGACAAAATCGCGTCAATCAAGTAGCCCCAAATCACCAATTTTTGTTTATCTATGGCGACAATCGTATGGGCGAAAAGCGCGCCGACAAAAAGGGCGCCGGCTCCAAGCGACAGTATGCTTAAAATCCGGCCGGATTCGGCAAAGCTTTTCCCGGCCACGAAAATCATTACTTTGTCGCTGATTAAATACGCCCCGGTTATCATCGGGACAATCACAATAATCAGCAAATTAAAAGTTTTTTGGAAAATTTTTCTAAATCTTTCCATATCTTTTTTTGCCCAAGAAGATGCCAGAAGCGGCAGGATAAGCCCCATAAACATCATCGCGAAAGTGGTGAGCGCGTCAACAAGTTTGTATGGCGCGCCATAAAGGCCGACCGCGTCTTGGGATTTGTAGAGTGAAAGAATAATAATGTCGGCCTTCAAATATATCAGATTCAATAATATAGAAAGGCCGATGGGCCAAGCGCGCCATAAAACTTCGCGCCAGATGCGCCAGTCAAATGCCGGTCTTATACGCACGAATTTTTTAGAATACCAGAAAATAAGCGCGAACCAAAGAAGATTAGCGATATTTAAAGCGATTAATATATCAAGAATGCCCTTTTTAAGATACATTAATACAGCCACCAGCGCGACATAAAGCACGCGCGATAAAAATTCCGCTATCGCCGGCTTGTCCATTTGCAAATGCTTTTGAAAAACGCCGACAATCGTTTCCAGTATCATCTGGAAGAGAAAAGCAAAGCTGGTGAGGGCGATGCCGGCTTTAATAACATTCGGATAGGGGAAAAACAAGGCGACAATCGGCGCAATGCCTAAGAAAAAGGCGGCAGAAATAAGGCGGAGAGTGATGATATTGCTCATTATTTTGTCTATCTCTTCTTTGCTTTCGCGCTCTGAAATCATCTGAACGGAAATGGTGATAAGCCCCAAGTTCGCCAAAATGCCAAAAAATTGCAAAAAAGCAATGACTGTCGTGTAGGCGCCATAGCCTTCGCGTCCTAAATAGCGGGTAATTAAAGCCAAAGCGACAACGGACAAAATTCCGCCGCCGCCCTTGCCGATAATTTGGATAATTGTGTTGTGGGCGATTTTACGGGTAAGCGACATATTTAAACATAAAAACACAAAAATATAAAAATAAATAAATTTGTGAGTGTCCTTAGTTTTGCTATATATAATAGTAGTAAGAAAATGTTTTATCGTCAATTTAATAATGTTTTGTGTTACATGTTTCATGTTTTGTGATTGCGATTTGACAAACCTTTAAAAAAATGTTATACTGGTATTATACAAATGGTGAGATTCTCTTGCGTAACCTGCCCATCGCCTATGACGCGGAGTTTTCAAAATGTTCGGAAAACAGCATAAATTTTTTATGTTTGCAGGCGCCCTATCATTGCGGGCTTATCGGCTAAAAAGGGAGGCAGGGCTTTTCAAAGGCACTCTTTTGAGTATTGTGGTGTCTTTTTTTATACTCATTTTCCTTTCGTTTATCATAAATTTAGCGGAAAATTATTACTATGGCCAACAGCCGACAGACGACAGCCGACAGACGACGAAAGAACAAAAAAATAATGATGTTTCCGGCAAAGATAGCGATTTTTTAAGCTTTAACAGGCTTTTTGGAATAAAAACGGCTTATGCCGCAACTTTCAGCCGGCTGGATTACAAAGCGTCTTTTTTTGTTAATTCAAGCGATAAATTAAGCCTTGAGCCCGGAAGCGAGGCAACCTATCGCGTTGGTTTTAAAAATACGGGCAAGGCTGATTGGTATAATAATGGAACAAATTTTGTCTCCGTTTATACTTATAACCCAAAATACAGAAAAAGCTCATTTCGAGGCAATGGCTGGTATAAATACAACCAGCCGGCAAAAATGAAAGAATCAAAAGTTGCGCCCGGCCAACTGGGATATATAGAATTTAAGCTCAAAGCGCCAGCAACCGAGGGTTCTTACACGGAAACTTTTTATTTGGCCGCGGAAGACAAAGCGTGGATAGAGGGAGGGCAGTTTAACATTCCCATTATTGTTAAAACCAAGAAAGCCGGCAATTCTACCCAGCCCGCTTCTCAAATTATCAATTATCAATTACCAATTACCAATGCCGCCGCTAATTTTCAAGCCCTTTTGATGATAAAAAATACAGACAAGGTACAGGCAAAGGCCGGCGATATCGTTGATTTGAGATTCGGCTTTAAAAATACAGGCAAAATTGATTGGGATATCCGCAGTATTTTGGTTCCTGATGAAGAATTGAAAGACGACGGCACGTCAATTTTTTATACTCCGACCTGGACAAGCGGACACCAGCCGATGGCAAACGGAGTGACGGCGACAAAGCCGGGCGAAATCGGCTATGTTGATTTTAAAATAAAAGCACCGGAAGCCGCCGGCATTTACAGCGCGAAATTTAAATTGATAGCCAATTATAACCAAACCGTAGAGGGCGGAGAAGTTGATATTCCTGTTTATGTAACCGATGAAACAGCCGGCAGCGACCAGTCCGGCCGGGTACAAAATGTGCTCAATATGTCTGAACCGGCAATGGAAATCGGCTTGAGCTATATGGAAACTTCCAATGAAGCGGTAGAATTGACTTCCGACCAAGCGTATCAGTTGATTGATAAAAATAACAATTTTTTGGCGAGCTTTTCAGCATATGAATCGGCGCGCATAACTTATAATTTTTCTTCAAAAATATTTTCCGTGCAAAACGCGCGGCTGGCTTTGCAGATAACAGGCGAATTGCGCTTTAAGGGCATAAACGAAAATACGGTTTTTACGATTTTGAGCATGAGCCGGCTCACTTCTGACGGAATAAATGACAATAAATACCGCGGCGAAATTATTTTGCGCTACGCGGATACAACCCAGAGATTATGGACTATCAATCGCTTGCCGATGGAGCATTATCTTTGGGGCATTGCCGAAACTTCCAATATTTCGCCGATTGAATATATTAAATCAATCATCGTCGCTTCGCGCACTTACGCGCTTTATCATTATTTGAATCCTTACAAATACAACGGATATTTTACGATGAAAGCGACAACCGCGGACCAGCTTTATCGGGGATACAATTCCGAGTTGCGCCGTTCGCGCGTCAAACAAGCGGCGGAAGAAACCCGCGGCCAGGTTATTACTTACAGCAGCGATATCGTTGTGACGCCGTATTTCGGCCACTCCGACGGCAAAACCAGGGGCTGGTCTTCGGTTTTCGGCGGGAAAGACAAGGCCTGGCTTGTGCCGGTTTCCGCGCCGTATGATGCCGGATTATCTATGTTCGGGCACGGCGTTGGCATGAGTGCCAATGACGCCTATGGCCACGCCAAAGACGACCTCTGGGGCTACGTGAAAATTTTAAAATATTATTATAGCGGGATTGAGGTATCAAGGGTTTATTAAAAATAAACTTTAGAAGTTGCTATATATAGTGTTAAATTGTCATTGTTAAATTGTTATATTGCTACCCCCCTCCTCAATCCTCCCCCTCTTTGAGGGGGAGGAAGGGTGGGGGAGAACAATATAACAATATAGCCATATAACAATAGAGGCTATGATTTCTTTCACTTTATCAACAATTCTAATACCATACGCAATTTTTTTAGTTATTGCCGCGTTTTTCGCGTTTATAAATTTGCGCAATTTGTGGCGGTACAGGGCGGAAGATGTGATTTCTTTTTTTGCGTGCCTTATCTTTTTAGCCGGCCTGGCCGCGATCGGATTTTTTTCTTATGTTTATCTGTCAGAAATTGATTGGACGAAAATAATAGATTCGGGAATTAATTTTAAACAGCAATTTTAGTATGAATATCATTCACATCAAAAAACTCATCAATCAAAAAGGCTATGAGAAGTTAGAGAAGGTTATGCGCCGGGACAAAATTATTATGGCCGGTTCGCTCGGGCTTTATCTTGTGTTATTTTCCGCGCCAGCTGTTTTATATTTTTTATTTCAAAATTATTTGCCGATAATTTTAGCAGATAAATTATGGTATTCGGTTTTGATTTTGGGGCTCTCGGTTTATTATTTGTCATGCTGGATATTTTTGTTCGCCGCGTTTTTGGATTATTATTTGGATACATGGATTATTACCAATGACCGGCTTTTGAATATTGAGCAAGAAGGGGTTTTTTCCCGCACGATTTCAGAATTGGATTTATATAAAATCCAGGACGCGACATCGGAAATGAAGGGCGTATTGCCGTCGCTTTTCGGCTATGGCAATGTGCACATCCAAACGGCGGGCGAAACAAAAAGGTTTGAGTTGGAACAGGTGCCGAATCCGCATGAAGTCCGCAAGCTGATTATGGATTTGGCCGAAGAGGACAGAAAGTATCATGAAAATAATAAAAATTAAAGGACTAAAAATATAAAATACTAAATTTAGAGATCCTTATGCGCACATCAGATTTGCCGTCATGGCCGAAAGAAGAACGTCAAGAAAGTCGTGAATTTTATAGCGGCAGAGAATTTGAATACGATTTATTCGGAAAAATGGATACAAGCAGCCCGCGTTACAAAGCGGAATTGCAAAAAATCGCCAGTCCAAACGGCTATGTCTCTTATGCCAAGGCGCTTGAGCTGGTAAAAAAATTTCAATCGCAAGATCCGACAAACCCGGATAAAGATTTTTTGCGCGAACTGCGCGACGCGGTGACGGAAAAATTGAGGCTTGATACCGCGGAAGAAATGGAAAGAATAAAAACTTTTTCTTCGCTCGGCAGCCCCTTGGATAAATTTCATGGCGTTGACGCCTTTTTGGCTTACGAAGAGAATGATAAGGAATATTCAGTTTCGCTTGATGCCACAAGGAGAAAAGAAAAACAAGAGGAGGGCTGGAAAGCGGATATTATAATCAGCGATTTGCCATCGCCGGAGGAAGACGAAGAACAATATATGCGGGAAATTGAAAAATACGCCGAAGAAATAACGGAAAAGATCAAAGCAAGGAAACGGCAGGAAAAACAAAAAGCAGTTCCGCGTTTCGGCCGGCGTGAAATTCAAAACGAAATTTAATTTTATAAATAAAAATTAAAAATTATGTTATGACGTAGAAAAAATCTGCGTCCCGTGCATACAATTTGCCCTGTTAAAACGGCTAATAGCCGATTTAACGGAGTGATATAAAAAATCCCGCATCTTTGCGCAAAGTGCGGGACAACGGCCTTCGCCTAAAAGCGAGGGCCTTTTTTTCTGCGGAAGCGGATGTCTTTTTTGCAAAGTTCTTTCCAATTCCAATTATATTTTTTGCATTCCAGACAAACCATGTAAAGAATGGCAAAGAAAACCAATACGATTGCGGCCCAGTGCATATACATAAAACAATAGAGAAAGAAAGCGAGGCGGATGCCAAGATGCTGGATGTTTCCCCATTCTTTTCTGATGATAATGCTGAATATCAGGACAAACACGAATATGACGGCGGTAAAATAAATCCAGATGCGGATTTCATCCAATTCGCCGGTATCAACGCCCATAAAAACCAGCCAGTAAAGCAGGGGCATATAGAGCAGAATGCCGGCAGTGAGCGCAAATGTCATAACAGCATTGGTAATATAGCCGAAAAATTTTTTGACGCGGGTCCACAAATCGCGATTATAAAATATTATAATCCCTTCGGCCGAATCGCTTGTCAGATACAATAAATAAAGGCAGGCGACATTTGCCATTCTGAAATAAAAAAATTCTCTGAAAAGCAAAAATGCCAGCAAGAAACGAAGCGGAATAAACAAGAGCAACACCGAATTCAGAAGCCAGCGCGTGGTTTTCAAGGAGCGCCCCCGGTTGAAATGTCTAATTTCTAATTAACCTAATTTCTAATAAAATGTCAAAGCCTAAATGCCTAATAACTAAATTTTAATTTTTTTTGGCCTTTGTCATTTGGAATTTTATTAGGAATTAGATATTAGGTGAATTAGGAATTGTATCAATTTATTATAATAAATTGATGTTGAGATGTTTATATGCCATTTCTGTTGCCATTCTTCCTCTTGGCGTGCGGTTCAAGAGGCCGAGCTGGAGCAAAAATGGCTCGTAGATTTCTTCTATTGTGGCGATTTCTTCGCGGGTGGACGCGGCCAAGGTTCCAAGCCCGACCGGCCCGCCGCCAAATTTTGTAATTATTGTTTTCAAAATTTCGCGGTCAATGTTATCAAGTCCGATTTCGTCAATTTCCAAATGCGCGAGCGCCTGTTCGGCGACGCTTTTTGTAATCAAGCCGTTGTTTTTCACTTGCGCGAAATCGCGGATTCTTTTTAACAAACGATTGGCGACGCGCGGAGTAAAACGGCTGCGGCCGGCAATGGTTTTTGATGCCCCCGGTTCAATATCAACATTTAAAAGCCCGGCGCTGCGGCTGACAATTTTTTCAATTTCCTGCGGCTCGTAAAATTTTAGATGATACGTGATGCCAAAACGGTCGCGGAGCGGAGCGGAGAGGAGAGAAAGCCGCGTGGTGGCGCCGATTAGCGTAAAGCGCGGCAAATCAATCCGCAGAGTTTTTGCCGACGGCCCCTTGCCGATGATAATATCCAAGGCATATTCTTCCATTGCCGAATATAAAATTTCTTCAATGGTTTTGTTTAAGCGATGTATCTCGTCAATAAAAAGAACGCCGCCTTCTTCAATATTGGTCAAAATGGCGGCCAAGTCGCCGACGCGCTCCAAGGTCGGGCCCGCGGCAATGCGGAGAGGCGCGGCGATTTCGGAGGCGACAATATGGGCAAGCGTGGTTTTCCCCAATCCCGGATTTCCATAAAAAAGAATATGCTCCGGCGATTCGCCCCGCCCCGCAGCCGCGCCCAAAAATATGGCAAGATGCTCTTTTAATTTTTCTTGTCCGATAAAATCAGTTAGTTTTTTCGGCCGTAAAGACAAATCAAAACCGGCTTCGTCTTTTTGAAGCTCGGGAGCGATAATTTGTTCATTATTTTCTATCATACCCCGTTAGAAGTCTCGCAAAAATAATTTTTTAAAATTATTTTTATAAATTATAACTATCTTGAATTTGATAAATTGTTGGGCATTTTATGCGCCCCTTAAGAAATTTAATCGGCTTCTAACGGGGCGTATATATACTTTCAGTTTAACGATTCAGCACTTTAATTACAAGACCTTGACTTGCGCGCTAAATTATGATAATGTCGCGAGAGAGCTGGTTCATTTAACCAAGGAGAGCCTTCGATGGGCAAAAAGAAAAGCGATAAAAAGGCATTGTCCGAAAAAATGTCTATGGCGGTTCCGGCTGATCTGGTCGGCATTGACCCGGCCAAACTTCGCAAGCAGAAAATCAAATTTAAAAAAGCGGTTGTGCGCGTTTCCGCATATGATGTGGAGGCTTATGTCTTTACCATAAACTCCGATGAGGAAATGCTTGACCTTTATGTGAAAGCGCCGGTCATTTGTTCTCTCGCGGCTTCCGGCGTCCTCAAGACATCTTGCCTTTTTGATAATGTTGAAATTCCATTTTTCGCTGGCAAGCCGGGGCCGGTTGAGATTTATTGGGATAAAGAAAACCAAGAAGAAGATGCCGGCGCGCAAAAAGAACAATACGCCGAGGCAATGCTTTGCTACAAGAATTTATTGGAACAATTTTCCGGAATTATCGGCGGCATCGCATTTCACCTTCATATTGGCGGCGAAGGAGACGTGCGCGAGCCGTTCCCCGACAGCCCGCGATGCATTCATATTTTTTGCAACAAAGTTCCGCTGGGCGAGGTAAGCTTATATTATAGAAGTACGGCATTCAATCTGCCGCTGTCATCTGACGGCAAACAAGCGATTTGTTTAAATTCCGTGCCGGGCCGCGGCATCGCGGTAAAAGACGATAAGAAGCCGGTGGTTCAAATCCTCGGTTCCAATTTTTATTTTTTGGCGCCGATAATTAAGTGCTTTAACGCGGTAACCAGCGGCGTCATATTCATAAAACTTCTGTCTGCATCTTGGAAGGCCTATCAGCAAAGCCAAAAAGCAAAAAAGAGCAAATCCGCGCCTTTAAAGCGCAAGGCATTTATGGACGCGGCATTTGATTGGCAGGCGGGGATTCCGGAATTTCTTGAAAAGAAGTTGGTTGAAGACAAGGCGCAAATGGACATTGCATTTAGAGAAATTATGAATCTCCAGTCTAAAATACGGGACGCCGTCGCGCTTCTTGACAGCTTAAAGGCAAGCGGTTATTCAAAAAATATTCGCTCCCGGGTTGCAAAAGAATGGAAGAAAATTACAGCTCTGTCCGATGTTTCGCGCCTGGCTGTTGTTGAGAATGGGCTTCATGTTTTTACAAAGCCGATTGTTATTAAATGGGAAGGCAAATCGTATGATATGGGTTCGTACGTTATCCGCATTAACAAATGCGGATATATATCGGTTTGGTCGGAAAATTCGACTCATCCGCAGGGCGTGCCGCATCCGCATATCGGAAAAGAAACCGGCGCTTGTTATGGCAATGCCACAGAGGCCATCATCAGGGCCGGAACCGAACATCGCTATGCCGATGCCTTCGCGTATATAATCAGATGGCTGAAGTATGGCTATACGGCGGAGCTTACGCTTGTAAAAATTGAAGAATGGCCGGTGATTTCAAAAATATCGGCCGCGGCCTTGACGGTTGCGGATAAGGAAAAACAGGAGGTGGCAGTATGAGCGGTTCGGACGAGACTAAACAACTGAATTTTTCCCAGCAGAGAAAAATATTTGAGCCGAAATATGCCAAACCAATAACGGTTTTGGGAGCAGGTTCGGTCGGAAGCTGGGTGGTTGTTATGCTTTCAAAGCTTGGCATTAAGAAAATCACGGTTTACGACGGCGATGCTATTGAGTCGCATAACATTCCTCCGTCTGCGTACGGAATTTCTGATTTGGGAATGTTCAAAGTTTTCGCTTTAAGAGAATTGGCGCTTCGCCAGAGCGGTACGGAAATCAATGCCATACCGCGGATGTATGTTGGCGAACAGTTGAGGGATTCTGTAATCGCTTGCGTTGATTCTATGGAAGCGCGCCAAAAAATTTGGAACGAAGTGAAGGGTAACCCGCTTGTTGATGTGTTTATTGATACGCGGGTGGCGGCGGAGCTGGTGTCGGTTTTTGCCGTTAATCCGTGCAACCCCGAGGATGTTGCGTATTATGAACACTTTATGTATCCGACGGAGCAGGCCGTGCATCTTATGTGCGGAATGCATGGAATTGTTTATGGCAGTACCAGGGCCGCCGGCATCGCTTGCGCCAATTTGACAAATTTGTGGCAATATGGTAAAAAGAATTTGCATTTCAAGGAACTGGTCAGAACACTGGAAGTGTGCTGACCCACAACCCGGAGAGGAGGGCACCATGGCTGCGAAGAAGAAGGGGGCAGGACTCACGGTTACGGTTGAGATGGTTCCGACGAGCGGAACCGCGACGACCAAGACCGTGACGTTAGAGAAGTCGGGCGCGTCGCTCGGCGAGGTCCTGGCGGAGGCAAAGGTTTCCGCCAAGAACAAGGACTTGCTGGTGAACGGCAAGCCCGCGACCGTGGACACTCACGTCACAGCCGGCGATAAGGTCGGCGTGAAGGTGAATGTCCAGGTTTCCGAACGACCGGCCGGCTCATAAGCCGATCACGGTCAGCCATACGGCTGTCGCATCTCATAGCAGAGAGCGGCAGCCTTTTTTAATTAAAAAAATGTTAAGAGTTGGACTCTTAACATTTTTAGTTTGCCGCCAGTCGGAATCGAACCGACACGTCCTTGCGGACAAGAGATTTTAAGTCTCTCGTGTATACCAGTTTCACCATGGCGGCGCATATTTTTATGTTTCTATATTACAGAAAATTTTAGAAATTGTCAATTCAAAATCCCCATACCGGGGATTTTGAAATAACTTATGAAGTTGCCTGTTTTAAGCTGATTGCTCCGGAGAAGTATTTTTATCAGAAGAACCTTCACCAGGCGCAGTCTCTTCTTTGTTATCTGCTGCAGATTCTTCCGCAGGCACTGTTGGCGCGTTTTGCGCCGCGTCGTCGTTTTGGGCGTCATTTTGTACGCCCTGCAATTCGTCGTTCATAAGGAACCTTCATCAACTTAATACTGATCACCGTTTTTTTAAAAACACTAATCAGCATCAGTGATATATTAAGTTAATTATAAAGTTCTTTTTTAGTATAATATGGAATGTCTTATGCTGTCAAATTCAATGAATTAAAAAACTCCCATAAATGGGAGTTGATTTTATGCTATGGAAGGATCAAAAATAGCATCCAGAATTCTTTTTGTCAGATATTCCAAAAGTTCTTTTTGGCTGTTTTTTGTCGGAGAGAAAAATCCCATGGGCATTTGAGCCGCGCCCTTTCCATGCCGCGCGCCTCCGCAACCGAATCGTTCTTTAATAAAAGCGTCTAAATCCAGTTTGCCGTCTATCGTGCGCGCTTTAATATGAAGTGTTTCGTTTGATACCGCCCAAAGAATTACTGTATCAATTCCTTTAATCGCGCAAAACGCATCAGCCAGCCGGGCCATATATCCGACATATTCTCTTGAAATGCAACCCAAGTTGCTCACCATAATATTTCCCCTGCGCTCCCTTTTGCTGATTATGGTTGTGTATAATTCCAAGTATTTTTCGTCTAAAATTGAATCAAAGACTTCCCTTGCTTTTGCCATATTTGCATATTTTGTGAGATGCAGATGCACTTCATAATCAAGCGCAGTCATATGGGGCGAAAGCAATTTTATATCGGCGTCAGTTAATAATCCCAAAATCGCCAAAGTGGCAAGATCGTCCGAGGGCTTGAATTCCAAACCGACTTCCATATAAAGTTTTGTCACCATAGTAGCGGCGGCGCCGCAGGTATGAACCCAGTACCAGCTTTTTTCACTCTCTTCCAGTTTGTCTTTATTAGGATGATGGTCAATAATAATAGCCGGTTTTATTTCTATATCGCCCAATCGATTGTCACGCGGAGATGAGGAGTCAAGAAGAACCGTGTCATAATCATTAAGATTTTTAATGTTCTCTATTGGCGTGAAGTCATTAACTAAATCAAAGATATTCCAGACGCATTTGTTCTGCGGGTCGTCCAAATATCCGGCATAAAATATTTTTACATTTTTTTCAAGATGTTTGCATATTTCCGCGAATATTCTGGCGCAGGCGATAGAATCCGGATCTAGGTGTGTTAAAATTATGGCTATGGACGGCTTAAGCGGTTTCATTACTTCAATAAATTTAGCTACCCTTTCTTTTGTGAGCATTTTTTCTCCTTGTTAAAGTGCGTTTCTATCTTATTCTTACTACAAAAAAAGCCGGGTGTCAAGTCCCGCGCTTTCTCGTAACTTATAACTTGCAACTCATAACTTAAAAACCCTATGTTTTTTCGTTTTTATGTTTCAAGTTAAAAGTTATGGGTTATGGGTTATGAGATTATTTTTTCTTTAAATTTTTAAAAGCGGTTAAAAGTTTGTCGGCCGGCAAAGTATTAAGAATATCCGTTTTTTTGGCCCAGCCGCGTCGGGCTTGGGCAATGCCGAATTTCATAAACTGAAGATGCGCCGGGCTGTGGGAGTCGGTATCTATTACGAGTTTTATGCCGGCTTCCACTGCTTTGCGGATATGTTCATCGCGCAAATCCAGGCGATTGGGATACGCGTCAATTTCCAGCGCTACGCCGTATTTTTTGGCGGCCGCAATCACGGCATCAATATCAATTTGGTATCCCTCGCGGCGGCCTAAGATGCGGCCGGTCGGATGGAAAAGAATATTCAAATATGGATTTTGCATTGCTTTGATGATACGGGCTGTCATTTCAACGCGCGACATTTTGAAGTTGGAATGCACCGCGGCTGAAACAATATCTAATTTTGCCAATGTTTCATTGTTGATATCCAAAGAACCGTCTTTTAAAATATTTACTTCAGCGCTCTTCAAAATTTGAAATTTGAAATTTGAAATTTGAAATTTTTTGTTAATTTTATCTATCTCTTTTCCTTGTTGCGCTAACTTTTTTTCATTCAGCCCGCCGGTCATTGCCAATGACTTGGTGTGGTCGGTAATAGCCATATATTTGTAGCCCATTTTGCGGGCGGCATCGGCCATTTCTTCAATGCTTGCCGAGCCGTCGGTCTGTTCGCTGTGGATTTGCAAATCGCCGCGAATGTCGTTGTAGCCGACGAGTTTTGGCAAAGAATTTTTCTTGGCGGCTTCAATTTCGCCGGATGCGGTGCGCAATTCAGGCGGGGGAGTTTCCATTACCAGTTTTTTATAAATTTCTTCTTCGGTTTCGCAGGCAATAATTTTTTTACCGCGCCAAAGTCCGTATTCGTTCAATTTATACCCCCTTTTTATGGCGATTTTGCGTACTTCAATATTGTGGTTTTTATCGCCGGTAAAGTATTGGAGCGCGGCGCCGAATGATTTTGGCGGCAAAACGCGCAAATCAGTATCGCGGCCGATTTTCAATCGCACCGAAGACATTGTCTCGCCTTTGGAGTGGATGCTTTCCACTTCCGGCAAACCGACAAAGGCATCCATAATTAATTTTGGATGGTCGGAGACAGCCAAAAGGTCTATGTCGCCGATTGTTTCTTGCATTCGGCGGATTGAGCCGGCATAAACAACTTTTTTCGCGCCTTTTACTTTTTGCAATTCAGCGATAATTTTTTCCGCGAGCGGCAGGGCTTCGGAGAGCAGCATTCGGTTGCCGGATGATTTTAAAAATTCCAGGCCGCGTAAAATATTTTGTTCGGTTTTTTCGCCAAAATCTTTTATCTTGCTGATTTTGTGAGTGCGGGCGGCCGCTTCCAAAGTTTTCAGATTTTTTATTTTTAATTTTTGATAAAGTTTTGCCGCGGTTTTCGGGCCCAAACCTTCAATACTTGTGAGGCCGGCAATATCCATTGGGAATTGTTTTTTAAGTTGGGCATAGTATTTGAGTTTGCCGGTTTTTAGAAGTTCCTCAATTTTTTGCGCAATGCTTTCGCCAATGCCAGGCAGAGCGTCTATCGCTTTGATTCCGCCTTTTTTGTAAATTTCTTTTAATTCTTCGTCCAGAGTTTCAATGTTCATCGCGGCTTTTTGATACGCGCGCGGTTTGAATTGGACATTTTGGATTTCCAAAATGTCCGAAATTTCGTAAAGAATTTTGGCAATGTCTTTGTTATTCATATACTTGTATTTTATCCTTTTTTTCATAAAACAAAAAGACCCTATTTCCGGGTCTTTTGCTCTTTTTCCCAGCTACCACTCGGTGGCAACAGTCAAATCCGATACTTTCATCTTTTCACAGCGGAAAAATTCACCGACAAAGTCTTGCACCATTTTGGGATCAAAATCCCGGCAGCTGTAAATATCCAAATGGAGTTCGCCTTTGTCACCATGGCGGATAGGCCAAGTGTGAATGGCAACATGGCTGGTAGAAAGGGTATGGTAGCCGGCAAGTAGCGGCTCATAGCCATTGTTCTGCGTAGTAACACCGCCCTCGTCTTCGAATGGTTCAGCGCCCATTTTTTTGATGTCCAACGGCACATCGTGCACCGTCGGCTCTCCGAGCGGCCTCATGCCGACAGCCGCGACAATTTTTTCCAAAAAGTCGCGGACGCTATCGGCGTCAGCCATTGGCGCTTGAGCTCCGATTCCGAGGATTTTTAGGTGTTTTGCCATAGCCCGTCCTTTCTTTTTTTGAGACGCCAGCTACGCGCGGGTAAATCACGCGTGTAGCCGACTCCTTATAAAAAGAACAAATATTTTTTTAAGAATAAAATAAATATAGCAAAAAGCAATTTTTTTGTAAAGGGGTGTGGATAATGTTTGATAAAATTCTTGTAATTTTACAAAAAAAGTTCCTCATTGAAGCGAGGAACTTGTAAATTTATTTTATGGCGTAAAACCATTTCCGCAAACAGTTTCAAGAAGAGCGGCGCAGACAAGGTAGGGATCCATGTTGGCGGCCGGACGGCGGTCTTCAAGATAACCACAA
>Ga0209541_10010341_pt1 | contig 14902 bp, 10 predicted proteins | sample RifCSPlowO2_01_FD_184027 | JGI IMG/M metagenome (GOLD analysis project Ga0209541, IMG submission 184027) | Groundwater microbial communities from Rifle, Colorado - Rifle CSP2_plank lowO2_0.1 (SPAdes) (version 2) | ecosystem: Environmental > Aquatic > Deep subsurface > Groundwater | place... | reverse complement strand
GGTCTAAGCAGTGTCTTTCCTTTCACCCCCACCGGCATAACCCACCGGGCTATAGACGCCTGGCTGGTTGCCAGAACCGCCGCCCACCTCAACCAACAACAACGGCCTCCCTCCAGTCAAGCTACTGTTACTGTTCCCAACCAATCCAGCTTCGAGCTTTCCAATTTTGACCCACAAGCAAACCTACGCGATCAAGGCCTCCTGCCTGGATATGTCATTGAACAAAACGGCCAAGCCTGGGTAGTCAGAGAAAACGCGGGTGGCACACTGTATCTTGAATCCCTAGGCTCCGAAACCGGAGGTGGTGATAGTCAAAGTCAAGGTAGGGTCGACACTAAAACCGACATGATTCGGACTTTTACTGTATCTGATGTATCTGATGGAAAGACAATCACAATAAGTCAACCTCCAAACTGGGATGAGCAAGAAAGTAATTTAGACACAACTCCTATCCAAACAATCCAAGCAATAAGGAGTCTACCAGATGGATCCATTATCTGGATAGACAGCAAAAGATATATCAAACAAGGTGATCACCTCATCCCCACAGGTGCCGATGAAGGCGATACAATTTATAGCCTTATCGACAATGTCGGTACAGTTCGGGCAAAAACAGAAACTACCATTTCCACAAGTCAACAAAAGACTCAAGACAAAATCGCCGAAACACTCATAGCCGTAACTTCGGAAACACCCGTTGTCGGAATACCAAAAGACCATCTGGAATATTACCAAACCTATTACGGAAGCCGGTTTTTAGAGGAAATCATGTTACTTGTCCAAACCGGCCAGCTCACTCCCCACCAAGCATGGTTAGGTTTACAAAAGACGCAAACGGAATTTTTTGACATAGTGTGGGTCAAAAAAGCTTTTCTCAATACTTTCCCCGGTACCGACAGTAGTAAATTAGCCGACCGGTTAGAACAAATCGGAACATGGATCCAAAATGCCATGACCAATCCTCCCATACCCTGGTTAAGATCAAATCTTGCTCTTCAACCCATACCGCAAAACCCTTTCGTCTCCGGCTCTGAACCGCTAAGAGGTAATATCACCGTCCAACCTCCCAATCAACGTAAATTCACCATTTCAAATTTCAATCCCTCTACAGATATCCGATACCAAGGTCTCCTCCCCGGATACGTCATCGAACAAAACGGCCAGGCCTGGACAGTTCGGGAAGATACTGCCGGCACGCTTTACTTTGAACCTCTCGGCCCCGAAACCGGCGGCGGAGAACTAGTGACAGATATTGTTGCCGGCTTGATGGCCAAGATACAAAAAGCTGGACCGATTGAAGATGTAGTAAAACAGGGTGAGTCTTTACCCGGGAGCGGTTTAGCAGTGACAAATATTAATCAGGGTCGAGTAGTTTTTGCTGACGGAAGAGAATTACAGGCTGGAAGTACAACAATTGTTGATGGGCTAATGTTTACTTATGTTGGGCTTTCGCCAGACAACCCAAGCGAGGCAATTTTTAAAACATCTCTAGCTCCTAAAGCGGTGAGTTTTCTTCACGATGCCGAATTGAGTTTAAGGCGGGGTTTACTGCAAAGAGAATGGTTTCAATATCCTGTTGGCGAGTTCAAGCCAGGAAAGAAGTTTACTCTGGCAACAGGAGAAGATGTGACTGTTAACGAAAAAATTGGGCAGATTACTACAAGAGAGTCAGAAGAAACAAAGGGTTCATTCCAAGCCACGATATATAGAGGGACAACCCGGTCCGGAAATCCGGTGGCAATAAAAATTTACAGGAATAGTACATTTTTCGGCTCCGACAGCGCCTGGTTCACCAACCAGATGGCCCGCAACCTTAACGCTGCCGAAATGGCCATTTACTCACAGAACCCCAATGCCCCCCATAAACCAGCCTACCTTGGCCCGATTGTTCAAAATAAAAAAACCATTGGTCTGGTAACAGAACTTATTGATGGCCAAACCGTGTGGGAACTTGCCGACAAAACATTGGGGGGAACACCGCTGACCCCTCACCAAGCCGAAGTTATTATTACAGCCCACCGGGCTCTAGTTGAAACTACTGGACAACCGCATGGAGATTTGGTAGACGGTGGAACACTCCACTCAAGAAATGTGATTTTGGGACCTAATGACACAGTTTACTTCATTGACCAAGTTGGTACCGGTAAATATGTGGGACCCGCAGACCAAGAATCTGTATCCTCTCAAGAACTAATTGAATATGAAACACTTGTTCTCCCGCGGGCTTTGCGGGAATATACGGCTACAGAGGAAAACCCCGCCGCCACACTCGTAGAATGGGTTGATCCACAAACCGGGCTGGTTGTCAGGGGCGTAACCACCGCTTGGAGGTCGGCCGTTTTGGCCGATGGGACTATAGTCAACCTCGATGAATTATCTCTATACACTTTAGTGGAAGAAAGTGGGCTACGTGATTGGAATGGTCGAGTTCTTCCTGGCTCATGGTATCCAATTGATGCAATACTAAACCCAAATGTCATTGGGAGAATCAAAGAATCTTCCATAAAAATAGTCTTTCCTAATGGGGATACAAGAATTATCCCCACCGGGGAGATAACAAAGTTACTTGAAAATCTTCCTGAATACACAATCTTCTATTCACTTTCAGAAACCGGCCAACCTGCAAGCCGAATATTTATACTAGAAAGCGTCAATGTGCCAAACAGACTTGCCGTCACAGATCCCGGATACGCGATCCAAACTAGCGAAGGATACGAAACAGTCACCTACGAAGGATTATCCGATACCAAACCCAAACTACGTACGGTCGATAGTAGGCGCAATCCTGAAAATCCACAAATCTTTTCCCCCACCGTTTCCACTCAAGCTCAGCAGTCACCCCAGGTAACTATTGCCGGAAAGTTGGTTAACCCCAAAGAGATTACCCCAGAATTTTTAAACCAACAGCGCCCGGGCCGGGTTATTTACTTATTGGATGAAAGCGAAAAAATCACAAATGCGTATGTCAAAAACCCTGACGGCTCCTGGTCACCTTTTACTGGTGCCACAGGAGGCAACTTGGAATCCACCACCCTTCAATCAGGACAAACAATTTGGGAAGAATTGGGATTACAAGACTCAACTGGTAACTGGACATGGCAGTGGCAAAAAATATTCATCCCATTAATCTCTTCAAGTGAATACGACCTCACTGACAATAGGGACTTGAGCGACTACCTATCAATGATATATATTGATGATCCCAAACGAGCTCAAGAAATTCTTCCTGAATTCTTCCCAGAAGATCACCCTGTGAAATTTACAAAATACCAACCATATAGCTCAGCCGTATTATCTGAGGTAGAAGTACCAGCAACCCAATTATATGGAGGATTAGATAACTTCTATAAACCAAGCAATACTGTCCTAGAATTAGGATCCGGAAAAGCCATAGCCCTACAACATTTAAGCAAGATCTTTCCCAAGACTAAGTTTATTGGTATTGATACCCGCTACCTCTCCCTCCAACCCTCTAACATTATCCCATTTAGCAATATCAATTATTACAACGACGGTTGGAATAATTTATCAAAAATTCCAGACCACAGTGTAGACAGCATCCAGTCGGTAATGGCAGCTTTTCTTCATGGATCATCTGGAGACTATGGCCAGATTGCAGGTACCATTACCCGAGTGGCTAAACCTGGTGCAGTTCTCAGAGTAAACGCCGGTATCCCTCCCTATCCAATAATTAACGTTCTACTTGAAAAAGGATGGGAAGTATATCAAACGGGATTTTTTTCTATCGTAGCCAAGTATAAACCCCAACCACCGCTTACCCAAACTGAATTAGTTCTCGATGAAATAAAAACTTCACGGCTATTTGATTCTCAGGACCCCCTAAGCGACAACGGGAAAGCTGTTTTAGCCCAAGCCAATTCCCTCTACTATCTTTTAGAAAAAGGAGTAATTAAATGGCCCAAAGATGGAAAAGGACAGCTCCAAACGGTAACTGATTTCTTATCAGACAGACAAAAGATGGCCGACAAGTTGGCTCCTTATATCCAAGAATCTGGACAAATAATAGACCGGATGTATGAAAAATATGCCGGATATACCACTTCTGATCCATACGCATTCGAGCCTGATCGGCAAGAATTTTATTGGTAGATAACGCCACCATGGCCAAATTGAGAGATCAAAATCCCGACGAGGTTGTGCCCTGGGGACTATTCAGTAAAAAGTACGGGGTGATGATAATTAACACCGACGCTTTAGATTCCAAAGAGACCGCGCAAAGAGTCGTCGATCATGAATCAGCCCATGAAGCTTTTGGTGTTGCCAATATAAAACTAAAGGAAGAAGCCGCCAAATACTTTGGTGGGGAAAATTACCAGGGCTGGTACAGGCTCATTTATGAGGGCAGAAATGAACTGATAACTTATTACATGGATATTGAAAGAAACGGAATCCAACCGAGTTCGCTTGGATTATTCAGGTCAGACCTCTACCCGGCTTTTGGAGACGGTTTTGATGTGTTCAATTTAAGTATCAGAGCTCAACTTACAGAAAAAGGGCTCCCTCGAGAAAAAATTGATTCTCTCTTGCTTGCCGCCACCGCGGATGGCTACCAACCGCTAGTTGATGAATTGGGGGGATGGGATAAGTTTTTTGAATTCTTTGAAAAAGCCGGTCTCGAGAATTCTGCAAAAGCACTTTCTCCGACTCATAGACCCGCTCCAGTTCCCACTTCTTTTAATTTTATCGAAACTGTGGTGGCTACCTATGATGAAAAACTGGCCGGGCCGTGCGGGCTGCCCAAAATCTCCACCAAAAAATCCGCTCTCGCGGATTCTGGCGGCGCCACCGAAGTAAGGTTAAACCTGGCTTCTCATCTGCAACAGAGAGTACCACAAAACTACCCGAGTGTCAATAGTCAAAAGGGTGTGAAGGTAGCGGGATTTGCACCCGCGGAACCGTGGATGAGAAGCCAGGTTCCCTACTACAGTACCCCCACACCGCTTCCTAGTATAGCATCCGCCCAGCCTCAAGTTCTGGGGACCTCCACTATTTTCCCCTGCCCCCTCGATCTCAGGAATTGGAAATGGCCGAATAAGGATAAGGCTGCCTTTGATACCGGATCAAAAACCATAGATAATCTGCTCGCTCAAGCTCACGCCGGGCAGACCGATCCCAATTTCCATGGGTTAATCTCCCCCGGCCATACCCACACTCAGGCCGTCACCGACCTGGCCATGGATCTGGCCGAAAAAAGAAATTTAGCTCCTGTTGAAAAATTAGCCTTAAAAATCGCCGCTTATGACCATGATCTGGGCAATACACCAGACGGTTCCCGACAACAATGGCAGGACGCGGAAGAACGCTCGGCCAAAACATTGGAGAGTAATATTTCCCTGATTCTTAATGAACTTGACGTCACAGACTCTGCCCAAAGACAGGAAATCCTTTTCCTAGCCACGCAGGCCATTCGTGAGACCAATGTTCGAGAATATGGGTTTGTTTTCGCCCCCAAAAAAGAAGCGGGCAAAATCGGCCTTATCCTTCGCTTGGCAGATCAATTGGTAGTCCTGCATCCCAAATACGACTACACCAATCCCCAAAATCATCCCAGCCTGCAAGTGTTGGCCGAAGGTTTCAGCCAACCCGGCATTTACCCCAACGGAGTAGATCTTATTCCCTTTATGAACTTTATGGACAATATGTCAAACCATCCCGAAGGACGCACAGCTATCAACGAGTTAGGTTTGCAAGATCGGCTCCAGGAAGTACTTAAATATAATCACTGGCTCACCAACTGGCTTGTGGATAATAATTACACCAAAGTATCCTCGTTAGCTGATATTCAAGCCATCCGCAAGAAGTTACCAACGTTATATTTAGACAATCCAAAAAGGTGAATTAAAGGATTTTTTCTGGATCAAGTCCGGCCGGATTTATAGTCAAATACCCTAAATATTCGTATCTAAACCCTGACTACCACCGTTTTAGCCATTTTGTCGTGCCAGGTTTGCTTGTCTTTATCCCAAATCGCCGCCAGATAGCCAATTCCCAAAACCAATCCCGACACTAATTTCCCCACTGTTTCCCGGATCAATGCCTTTTTGTATCCCGGAACTTGTCCATCCATAGTCTGGACTTTTATTCTCAGCCACTTTTTGCCCAATGTTTGACCCCAAATGCCTGTCATTATTACATAATAAAGAAACACCATAATTATATTTAGTACTCGAACTGCAATCGTTGTTCCCAAAATTGTTTCTACCCCCAAATTTAGCCCTCCAGTTACTAGTCCATCTACAAACATAGCTACCCATCTTCTCTTCACACTTGAGTATTGCACTGGCTCTAACACTTGCGGGATTACCTGCTCCATAGTATAATTTTAGTCTATCACATTCTTAAGACAGCGCGCATTCAAATAAGCCGCGCCGAGGAAAATATGAAACGACAAACTCTTAATCCTTCCAAAGTGGCGCGGGTGGCCGCGCTCAAGCAACTTTTGACTACTGCTAAATCTGTGGCTGTAGTGGACTACACCGGCCTGAAAGTCGCTCAAGCGACTCAATTGCGCCGGGACATCAAGGCCGCTGGCGGTGAAATGAAAGTGGAAAAAAACACTTTATTCAAGCTGGCCGTCGATAAGAAAGATTTAAACATTAACGGTTTATCGGCCTTTATTTTTTCTTTGCAAGATGAAGTATCCGCATTAAAAGTTCTCCAAGATTTTATAAAAAAGTCTGGTGTGGGTGAATTTAAAGCCGGACTTTGGAACGACCAGATACTGGGCTCAGCTGAAATTGAATCCTTAGCCAAAACCCCACCCTTAGAAATGTCAATTGCCAAGCTGATGTTTATTTTAGAGTACCATACCAGTAAATTGGTCCGAACATTAGATGCCATCATCAAATCTCAGGGAGGTGTTACTAACTAATGAATGATAAATTACAAAAAATTGTTGATGCTGTAGCCGAATTATCCGTAGTGGATCTGGCCGAACTAGTTAAAGCAATGGAGGAAAAGTTTAATGTCTCTGCTGCTGCATCGGTCGTAGCTTCTAGCGGAGGTCCGGCAGATACAGGTGAAGCTCAAGAAGAACAATCGTCTTTTACAGTCATCCTCACCACTACCGGAGGCAATAAAATCGGGGTGATTAAAGCGTTGCGTGAAATCAATCCTCAGCTAGGACTAAAAGAGGCCAAAGACTTGTCGGAAAAGGCTAGCGTCGAAGTTGTAGCTGGAGTAAACAAGGCCACTGCTGAAGAAGCCAAAGCTAAGCTGACCGCTGCCGGAGCCACGGTTGAACTGAAATAATATCAAACTACTACTTGACAGTATCTTTTCAAAAGTGCTAGTTTGATATTGTAATGGCTATTTTGAGTCTAAATGAACTACCTGATCTGCTAACGGTTCGCGAAGTAGCTCAAATTTTGCGCGTGTCTACTCTCACCATCAAACGCTGGGGCAAACGGGGTAAACTCACTCCTATCCGCATCAACTCCCGTGGTGACCGAAGATACAAAAAAGAAGCTGTCTTGTGGCTATTAGGAATGACTCCCAAAACTACCTGACTACCTTCTCCACGGCTTTAATTATTTCTCTTTGCTGGGATTTAATCAAATCAAGTCCAATCCAAATTCCAACCGCTAAAACAATAATTACCGCAATTGGCAAAAGTAAGCTCGATACGTCAGAAGCTATCCCCCACAGATTAAAATATTTAATTTTAGCTTCCTGGGCGGGTTTGTAATCAAAGAGACTGTTGCCGCTAAACCACCACTTGCCGCAGCGGTCACATCTTTTAACCAAAATGTTGGAGGGCACACTTTCCCCGATATATTTTTTAAGAGGTAATCCGTCCAGCGGACAAGTTCCATTGCCAGTTTTTACATAACCTATAGGCACCACCGGCAAAAATGTCACCAACGCCTCACCGGTAAGTCTATTCACTGTCCAGGAATCGAGCCAAAAACCCCCACACCTCAAACACCGATATGCCGAATCAGTAGATGACAGGTTTACTTCCGACAAAGACTCGCCACAATCCGGACAGCGCATATACTTATACTACTCTTTTGACCATGTATTCGGCTACTCCTTGAATGTAGTCTATTGCTTCCGGATTCAGTTTCAATTTGCGCAATTTGTTCGCGGTAGCCGCGGCTTTGGCTGCCAACTGCCGGGTCAAAGCTACAGAATAATCCAAAGATCCACTTAATTTTATTGCTGTTTTAGCATTGTCGATATCCCCCTGAGAAACTTTTTTCCTACCCCATACTTTTTGAACGGCTGTTTTTTGTGCTAGTGTTCCCTTGTTAAACACATACCACACTAACAAAGTACATTTTCCTTGCAACAAATCTGAATTTGCCGACTTGCCAGTTTCACTGGGATCACCAAACACTCCTAAAATATCATCCCGCAATTGAAATGCGACTCCTCCATCTTTAGCATATTCTCCCAATATATTTTTAGCTTCAACGCTGAGCATTGCCAAATCAGCTCCAATTAATAAGGGATTTTCGTAGGTATAAATGGCTGTTTTAGCCCGGTGAAGTGCCAATACATCCTCTTCCGACCAATTCTTGAATGCCTCCAGTGAAATATCGTATGCCTGACCAAATCCAGTATTGGCAATAGCTCGCAACATTTGGTTGGTAACCAAATCATTTTCACATCGTGTTAATAAATCAAATCCCAAACATAATAAAGCATCCCCAACTGACACCGCCATTGACTCCCCCAGATGTAAATTTCCCCCAAACTTCTCTTGGTAATATTTATGGGTGGTCGGACCCTTACGGCGAATTTCGTCTTGGTCCATAAAGTCATCATGCATCAGTAGTGCTCCATGCACCATCTCTACCGCGACTGCAGCAGCCCAAACAGACTCAGAAATTTTTTTACCACTTAACAAATATCCATTTACTACAAATGCCCCACGTAAATGCTTTTGGGGACGCAACACTAATTCTTGGGCATGCAGTAAAGCTTCTTTAACCACTCTCTTTTGTCTCAGGTTAAACCCAAAATCGCTGGATAACTCCTTGGTAAAATACGAGGATATCTTTTCATCAATAACTGGAATAAAAGCCTGCAGTGTGCGCTTTGCTTTTTCTCCTAGATCCATGTTATTTAAGCCACTCGTTCTTTCAAGGCCTGGTAAAATCTTTCCATGTAATCTCTAGCCCGGGACCAATTCTTAAGAGTAATTTCTCGGTTGGCCAAATATGCTAAATGGGCCGCCCTGGCGGCCTGAAAAGTTGAGACACGGAATTTCTCCGCCAACAGGAAGCGCCATGATTCCTCATCTTGGCCATCCCGCCACAAGTCAACTTCAATATTAGCTATAATCTTAGGTTCAAACGCCAACTTAAGTGTCTTTTGCACAATGGCATATAAACCTTCTAGTGATTTTTTAGCTTCTACCCAGTCTTGCTTCTGACCAGAAATTAAAGCTTTGGCCATATGGATCCCGGCTTCTTTAGCCAGCTCTTTAGATAGACCATAATGCTCTTTGACATACCGGATTGCCAAATCCCGCAACCTCTCCCCGGCTTTTGCCTGCAAAGCATGATGCCACTGCAATTCCAAATCCGCCACTACTTTAGGTCTAAATTCCAAATGTTTCTCTACATCATTTGCTCCAAATCTCCTTCTGCGGCGGGAGAAATCCAAGATCGCTTCCCGCAGTTTAACCGGAGTAAAGTCTGGCAGGTGTTCCGTCTCAAAATAATATTCGGCATAATCCATCTGCCAGGGCAACAAGCCTGAGGTGCGTTGTTCTCCCGAAGTACGAATAAACAAATCCACAAATGGATATGGTTGGTCTGCCGTATCTAAATATTTTTCAAAAGTCTTCGCGTTTATAACTTTTTCTCCATTTTCCAGTACCCTATTTACTGCTCTAATAATCTCGTCATGTCCGCCATAATCTATGGCAATATTAAAAACATGGTCCGTATATTTTCTGGTGTCATTTTCTAATTTTGCAATATGTCCTACCGCTTCTTGCGGCAATCTGTCCTTACGACCCAAATGCACCAATCTAACCTTTTGTTGATGTAATTCAGGCTCCATCTCATTTAGAGCATAGGACAACAGCCGCATAATTTCTTTCACTTCCACCTCCGACCGCTCCCAATTTTCAGTAGAAAATGCCCACACCGTAAATGTATGCACCCCCAACTGGCGTGATGCCCGAGCCAATCGTCTTACTGCCTCATAACCAGCTTTATGGCCTTCCCAGGGAGGCAAATTTCGAGCTCTGGCCCAGCGCCTATTCCCATCCAAAATCATGGCTACATGATTTGGTTTGGCGGTTCCCTCGGGTAAGACAATCTTCACAGCCAGCAAATCATAACATAAATCTCTCATTGACTGCGGTGTTCCTATAACCTACTATGTATTATAGTATTATGGTGGGCGAGTCATTTACTAAAGGAGTCCTATCCTGGTGCAAAAAATATCTACGTGTTGTTCTGCCGATTTCCGGGACGCTAGTACTGCTTGTTGGACTAGGAATAGGAGTCAGATTGGTCTCAAACATCCAGCAGAAAACCGACATTCGGATCCTAGCTTCTTCCCAGGATAACTCTCTGACGGGTATTTACGGAGTATTAGCCTTGACCGAAGCCGCCGATTTCGATACCCCCCAAACTAACCAGGAAATAGCTGGTATTTTGGCTAATCCTTCCACTGCCGGTATCGCTTTACGCCTGCAATGGGAAGAGTTGCAACCAACCGCGGATTCATACCGATTGGAGATTATTCAGAAAGTGATAGATCAAGCCAAAGAAAAAAATAAAACCGTCCAGTTAATACTTGTTCCCGGTTTTTTTACCCCCCAGTGGGTACTGGATCTGCTTCCGTCATGTGATCCCTTTGTTGACAAGCCCAAGCGATTTCCCGGCAGTTGCGGCAAGGCCTCATTCAATGTCGACTACGGCCCGGGAAGAAACGAGAACCGCGATCTTCCCCTGCCCTGGAACGATACGTACACCGAAAAGTGGAAAGATTTCGTCCGTGAAATTGCCAGAAGATACAACTCTGATCCGGCCAACCGTACGCTGGCCTCTATCGCCGTCGCTGGCCCAACCTCCATGTCTGTAGAAATGAGCCTTCCCGGAGACAATCAGACGGATTTAGACAAATGGGAAAAGATCTTGAATCTGTTCTATCCGATCAATGATCCTCACCGGGAATCGAATCTGGCCATCATAGAGCAATGGGAAAAGATGATCGATTTTTACGAACAAACCTTTTCCGACATCTCGATTGTGGTCACCCGGGGGGGCGGTTTGCTCAAATTTGTCACCCGGGACAAAGATCCCAATACCCTCGACCCCCAACATCCCCAAGAATCCAAAGAAATAATCATCAATTACCTGATCCAGGCCGACTTCACCCGAAATTCCAAAGCCAACCAGACGAGCGGTCTAAAGGCCTGCCGCGGACACGAGGAGGGAATAGGGGGAGTTAAAGTCACCACCATGGCGGGACTTTTGGGAGGCGCCCAGTTCAATTCTTCTGTCACCGGAAGTCCCATGCTCATGGGCTGTCAGGATGAAAAATATTGTTCACAAGAAGGCAAAGACGAACTCAAAAAACAGTGCAGGCTGGATCCGAATTTTCATCCCTGCTGTCAACTTACCGATGAGCAGGCAGCCAGTAATGTTCTCCAGACATATTTTAATAACACATCGGTAGCCGACCACTGGAACGGCCAAAACGGACCATATAAACTTCATTATCTGCAGTTGTATGCCGATGACATCTTAAATTCCAATTTACAAAGTGTTTTGGCCGCCGCCAAACAGGATCTGGCCTCCATGTTAACCTTCCCAAGCCCCACGCCGACACTGATTCCATCCCCGACACCTGATCCCGCTGCAAAAAACATCAAGGGAATAATGTCGCTATCGGAGTGGAACGAGGTTCCAAACCAGCAAATATGGACCAATGCAGATGTTTCCGGAGTGGTATTAAGACTATATTGGAAAGATTTAAATCCAGCCCTGAATACCTACAACTGGCAAGTTATTGATACTGCTTTGACCCAAGCCAAAGCTTCAGGAAAAATCATTAAAATCAGCATTGCTCCCGGTTTCTACTCCCCCAACTGGGTGTTGTCCCAGGTTCCAACTCAATTATTTACTGTTCCCCAAGGTCCACTACAAAACCAGAAAGCCCCTCTACCCATACCCTGGGACGACAAATATTTGCAGCTATGGTTTAGCTTTATCACCAAATTATCTGAATATGTGACTGCCCACCCGGCCAAAAGTGCTTTAAGATACATATCCTTAACCGGACCCAATTCACACAATGGGGAAGTTTCTCTCCCTGAAAAAACGAGAGCTGACCAAAAAGCTTGGATAGAGCTGGCTGGAGGATCCGATCTCAAACTTGAAAACAAGATGGTGGAAGCATGGAAAAAAACCATAGATCATTACCAAAATACGTTTGAGTCGAATGGTGTCAATTTTACTTTATCCATTATTTTATCTTCTTTGCCAATCTCCGGAAATCCGGATTTACAATGGCGATACAAACAAGATTTAGTTAATTACGCCGTGTCAAAACCCATGCCTCTATTTGGAATCCAGACCAATGGATTGGATGGACGGTCGGTTTGTCCCGTAAAAAATGAATCCGTAAAACACTGGAGCATGGTCAAAGACTACTCTTCCCGTCTCACTGGATTTCAAACAAACGCTCGAGGTAATCTCTACAACTGCCAAGGAGTTTCTAAAATTGACGTCTTAAACCAGGTCGTCACCAATGCTCTCTTTTTTGAAGCCGACTTTTTGGAAATTTACGAGGCAGACATTTTTGACCCTCAATTGACATCTGCTGTCAAAAGGGCCAACGACTCCCTGCATGACACACCTTCCCCTCTCTCCTCCTGTAGTCAGGCTGTAAATACGTTGGGGCGATTGTCAATTGACGCATCTGGTGTGTTTCTAAACTGGGGTGGATTAAACGAAAAATGGTTTGTAAATAGCACTAACCAGTGGTACTACATCCGTCCCACCGGCTCCGTCTACCGCTGGACAAGCGGACTTAAAGAAAAAAGTGGGAAGACCAGAAAAGATCTCCTGGTTTTGACCGAATCAACCGGTTGCTACCAAGCCATTAAGAAAAATTACGTCTTCCCCAACCCTGAGTAAGTCTCTTAATTACCTCGTCCACACCCACCAACTCCGTTTTGTCTTCGTCCCGCTTTTTCCACTCTATTTTATCTCCCGTTTTGTCTGAAACCACGAGTCTCACTGGAATACCAATTAAGTCCGCATCGGCAAACTTTTCTCCGGCCGATCTATCAGTATCGTCATACAAGACGTCTAAATTTGTTTTAACCAGCTGGTCATAGACTGAATTAGCATTTTTTAATCCCACTAAATTGGCTTGGAAAGGGGATACTGACTCCGGCCAGATAATTCCTTTATCGTCGTGGAATTTCTCTACTAACACCCCCATCGTTCTACTAATTCCTATGCCGTAACACCCCATAACTGGGTATATCTTTTGTCCATCTTTCGTCAGCACCGTTAGATCAAAGGCTTTGGTATATTTTTGACCTAAATCAAACACATTACCCACCTCGGCCGCCATAGCTTGGCGAAGGCGGCCTTCGGCGCATTTTGGACACCCATTCCCCTCTTTGTAGGTAGTAAAATCGTCAACATTGACACAAAACTCACAAGCGTCACAATACAAAATACTTGCTTCACCAGCATCAGTTAATACTTCAAATTCATACGATACTTTATCGCTAAAACTACCTCCAGATGCTTCTGTTACCTTGGTGATTAAACCAAGTCTAGTAAATACTTTCAGATAGGCTTCTTTAACTTGCTGGTAATACTTTTCAAAATCGGATTGGTCTACATGCCAGCTATACATATCTTTCATCAAAAATTCCCGGCCGCGCAAAATGCCCGACTTACTGCGTAATTCGTCACGAAATTTCCATTGGATATGATAAATTGCCAAGGGTAAATCTTTATGACTATGAATAAACTCCCGGGCTAAGGGCGTCACAGTTTCTTCATGGCTTTGAGCCAGGGCAAATTCTTTATCCGTTCGGCTCTTGACCTTAAATAACACGTTAATCCCATCCCAGCCTCCGGTTAGTTTCCAATTAGCTGCCGGGTGTAATAAAGGCATGAGCACTTCCTGACCGCCAATGACATCCATTTCCTCCCGCACAATTTGAGAAATTTTATTGAGCACTCTTAATCCCAAGGGTAAATAAGTGTACACCCCTGCCATTACCTGGCGCACATACCCAGCCTGTACCAACAATCTATGGTTTACTGTATCCGTATCTCTGGGAGCTTCCCGCAATGTCTTAAATAGAGTTTGCGACATCTTCATACTCAATACATTTTACCTCCTACCGGTACATCTTGGGTAGGCTCAAGTAACACCACATTCCCCTTCTCGTCCGGAACCCCCAAGGTTAATACTTCTGAAATAAACGGTCCGATCTGTTTAGATGGAAAATTTACCACCCCGATCACCAGTTTGCCTACTAATTTCTCTTTCTTATAATTTTGCACAATCTGCACCGATGATTTCTTTATCCCCACTTCTGGCCCGAAATCGATGGTTAACTTATACGCCGGCTTTCTGGCCTGGGGAAAATCAGCCACCTCAATTATCCGACCCACCCGAATATCCACCTTTTCAAAATCAGGGTAGACTATATTAGCCTTAGTCATCGAATCAATTTTATCATCAATCCCAACAAAGCCATTGACTGGGCGTAAAGTTAAATATATACTTTACACCAATGCAAAATTCGGTCGCCAACTTTTTTTATTTTTTTACCTCGCGCGTGCGGGGCGCTTTGGGTAGCCTGAACTAACAAGCTACACACCAAAAGCACAATCCCCGCACCGGCGGGGTTTTTTGTTTTTATGACCAAAACCCAACA